>ERZ761602.117-NODE-117-length-187934-cov-16.740556_pt1 | contig 187934 bp, 162 predicted proteins | sample MGYA00512165_ERZ761602 | MGnify/ENA primary metagenome ERZ761602 (study PRJEB28899, sample SAMN02445085) | bioreactor sludge metagenome | biome: EBPR sludge; isolation source: Thorneside wastewater treatment plant | place: Australia: Brisbane, Thorneside...
GCGTTCTGCTTCAGCTCGGCGAGCTGCTCGTCGAGCATGGGCTTGCGCCGCTCGAAGAACCGGTCGCACGCGGCGCGAAACCGCTTCCACAGCTCGTCGCCCTGCTTGCGCGGGACGTGCCCCGACTCCTTCCACTTCTGCTGCAGCACCTTGAGCGCCTGCGCGGTCGCGTCCCAGTCGGTCGACTCCGACAGCGCCTCGGCCTCGGCGCACAGCGCCTCCTTCACCTGCGCCGCCTCCGCGTGCTTGGCGCTCTCGACGTCCTTGACCGCCTTGATCTTCACGTAGGCCGCGTCGGTGTGGGCCTTGAACTGCTCCCACAGCTCCTTCGACTTCTTGCCGGGGATGGGCCCGATCGCCTTCCACTGCTTCTGCAGCTCCTTGAGCACGTCGAGGCGCGGCGCCTCGAGCTCGGCGAGCTCCTTGGCCATCGCGATCAGCGACTCCGCCTTGGGCACGTTGGCGAAGCGCTTCCAGTCCTCGGCCTCGCGCAGCTCGTTGGCGCGCACGACCAGCTTGCCGCGCATCTCGTCGTAGCGCGCCTCGAGCCGGGCCCGGGCGTCGGGGGCGACGCGCCCGAGCTGGGCGAACGCCGTCCGCGCCTGCTCCAGCAGCCGGTCGATCGCGCGCACGTCGGGCGCCTCGAGCAGGCTCGCCATCTCGTCGACCAGCGCCTCCAGGCTCTGCGCGATCTGCGCCGCCCGCTCGGCGGTGTCCTGCTTCGAGGACGCGCGCTCCGCGATCTCGCGGTCGCGCTGCGCCGCCTCGTCGGCGCGCTGGGCGTCGCGCGCCTCGCGCTCCTTGCGCCGCTCCGCGGCCTCGCGCTCGCGCGCCGCCCGCTTCGGATCGTCGGGCCCGCCGGCCTGCGCGCGCATCGCCGCCAGCGCCGCCTGGTTGACGATGTCGCCGTCGTCGTCGTCGCGGTCGCGCCTCGGGCGCTCGGGCCGCTCCGCGCGCTCCGCCGGCGCCGCTGCCATGCGCCCCGAGACGGCCGCGTCCTTGTGCTCGGCCAGCTGCCGGAGCGCCGCGTCGCGGCGCGTGTGATACCGGCTCACCGCCCTGGCGAAGCGCTCGTCGAGCGCCGCGTCGCCGGTGTCGCCGGCGGCGACGACCTCGGCCCACGCCGCCTCCGTCTTCTGCACGGTGGCCAGCGACTTCTCCCACTCGAACACCTCGGCGACCGCCTCGAGCTCGCGCACGAGCTGCGACTTCTCCGCGCGCCGGCGACGGACGTCGTCGGACTCGCGCGGGCGCCTGGCCTCCTCGGCCTCGAGGAGATCGTCGAGCTTCTTGCGGGCCCGCTGGCGCACCGCCTTGTTCTTGGCCTTCTGCGCCAGCTGCTCGAGCGTGTCCCTGGCGGCGATCTTGTCGACGGCGAGGAGCCCGAGCTCCTTCACCGTCGTGTCGACGGCGAGCGCGCGCAGCGTGTCGGCGTCGTCGATGCGCGCCACCGCGATCTGCCGCACCTCGGGCGAGCTCGTCCCGCGCGCGAGCTCGGCGAGCGCGCGCGGATCCTCGAGCGCGTCCATCGCCTGCTGGCGCACCGACTTCACCGCGGCGCGCGTCGCCACCTCGGCGACCGCCTTCTGTTCGCCCAGCTGCAAGAGGCCCTGGAGCGCGGTCTCGGCGAGCGCCTCGTCCTCGTCCTGACACGCGCTCGACACCCAGATCTCCGCGGCACGCGAGCCGGCGAGGCCGCGCAGCGCGTTGTCGGTCTCCTGCTTGGCGAGCTCGGCGAGCACCTCGACCTCGTCGAGCTTCTCGATGGCGACGCGGCGCACGCTCGCGTCCTTGTCGGTGCGCGCGACGGCGGTGAGGATCTCGGTATCGTCGGACGTGAGCGCGCGGACCGCCTCGAGGCGGACGCGGACATCGCTGTGACGATACTTGGGACGGAACAGGTCGACGAAGCCCATGGGTGCTCTCCAGCCAGGCGGAGCTCCATGCTCCGCGGAAGGAGCGCGAATCTAAGAGACGCCCCCGCTGGCGACAAGGACGTCGCGCTGTCCCGCACCTGCACAGGGATATCCGGGGGCCTCGCCTTCAACTGGCTGAATTTGCTAGACTCGAATCCTGGCCCATCGAGTGCAAACCCCCGTGACGATGTCGCTTCGGCTTCGCCTCGTCGTCGTCTTTTCCGTCATCACCCTCGTGGCCATGGCGCCGGCGGGCCCGGCGGTGGCCGAGAGCCAGCTCTGGACCGAGCTCGCGCTCAAGCACGATCTGAGCAAGCGCTGGTCGCTCATGTTCGAGCAACACCTCCGCTTCGACGCGGACATCTCGCGCGTCGGCTCGATCATGCCCGAGCCGAGCGTGTCGTACCGCGTCCAGAAGTGGTTCCGCGTCGGCGGCGGCTACCGCCTCGAGTACGAGCGCAACAACGACGACGAGCTGGTCGCGCGCCACCGCGCCTACGTCTTCACCCGGCTGCGCAAGGACCTCGGCGACGTGCGCCTCGATCATCGGCTCCAGCTCCAGGAGCAATGGCGGCCCGACGCCAACCGGGTCAACCGTCACACGGTCCGCAACCGCGGCGAGATCTCGTACGCGGGGCTGGGCGCCATCACGCCGGTCGCGTCGGTCGAGACCCACCACATCCTGGGCGAGGACGGCAACACGATCCACCTGGGCAAGATGTGGATCACCGCCGGCGTCGACTGGGACCACGGCCGCCTCGGCGTCGGTGTCTTCTACCGCCTCGTCACCGCGCAGTACGATCCCAACGATCCGACCGTCCACGTCCTCGGCCTCGCCGTCGGCTACGAGATCTGATCGCCGCGCGGGAACGCCAGCTGCGCGCCGTCGAGGCCGCCGTGGGCGGCGAGGTACGCCGCGGTCGTCGGCGCGAGCGAGGCGAGGCGGCGCAGGCCGGCGCGGCCGTATTCGGTCGCGACCCAGCGCTCGAAGTAGTACGGGGCACGCGCGTCGAGGCCGCCCGACGGCGTCGCGGCGATCGCGGCGGCGAGCGCGCCGATGCCGGCGCCGCTGTGCGCGCTCGTGCGGTAGATCGGGCGATCGGCGGCGCCGGGCGCGGCGATGCGCAAGGTCGCGCCCAGCGCATGGAACGTCGCCGTCGCGGCGGCGTCGAGGTCACCCTTGCTGACGATGAACGCGTCGGGCACCTCCATGATGCCGGCCTTCATGAACTGCACGTGGTCGCCGCCGTGCGGCTGGATGACGAGGAACGTGCGATCGGCGAGGCGCACGATCTCGACCTCGCCCTGGCCGACGCCGACGGTCTCGACGATCACCGTCGTGAACAGCCGCACCAGCACGCGGCACGCCTGGTGCGTCGCGCGGGCGACGCCGCCCAGCTCCGACGCCGAGGCCTGGCTGCGGAAGTAGAGGCGCGCCTCGTCGGGCGGGAAGCGCACGCGCGTGCGGTCGCCGAGCAGGGCGCCGCCGGTGAGCGGGCTCGACGGATCGACGGCGACGACCGCGACGCGCTCGCCGGCGTCGTCGGCGACCAGGCGGTTGGCGATCACGCCGACCAGCGTCGACTTGCCGACCCCGGGCGCGCCGGTGACGCCGATGATCCGGCCGGTCGGCGCGCCGCGCGCGTCGAGGAGGCGCAGCAGCTCCTGGCGCGTCGCCGCCGCCTCGGGACGATCGTCCTCGAAGCGCGTGACCAGCCGCGCGATGGCGCGCTTGTCGCCGGCCGTGGCCTCGTCGACGAGCGCGCGCGGGTCGGTCACGCCGGGCGGGCTCCGTCGCCGGCGCCGCTGCCCGCCTCGATCACGTCCATCATCCGCTCCATCACGTCGCCCAGCTCGTAGTCCGACGGCGTGAACACCTTGCGCACGCCCAGCTCCTCGAGGGCGGCGATGTCGTGGCGCGGGATGATGCCGCCGATGACGAGCGGGATGTCGCCGCCGCCCGCCGCGCGCAAGGCACCCACGAGCTGACGGGTCAGCTCGACGTGGGAGCCCGAGAGGATCGACGCGCCGATCAGATCGGCGTCCTCCTCGACGGCGGACTGCGCGATCTCCTCCGGGGTCAGGCGGATGCCGGAGTAGACGACGTCGAAGCCGGCGTGGCGCGCGGCCACGGCGATCACCTCGGCGCCGTTCGAGTGACCGTCGAGGCCCGGCTTGCCGACGACGAGGCGCGGCCGGTGCCCGCGCGCCGCCGCGAACGCCTCGATGCGCGCCCGCAGCCGCGACGCGCGCGCCTCGTCGACGTCGAGGCGCTGGCCGTCGACGCCGGTCTGCGCGCGGTACTCGCCGAACACGCCGCGCAGCGTATCCGCCCACTCGCCCGTCGTCACGCGGGCGAGCGCGCACTCGATCGACGGCTCCATCAGCGGGGCGCCGCTCCGCGCCGCCTCGGCCAGCCGGGCCAGCGCCTCGCGCACGCGACCGGCGTCGCGGCGCTTGCGGGTCTCGTCGAGCGCGCGCAGCGCGTCGCCGAGCGCGGCGTCGTCGACCTTGAACACGCCGCCGTCGTCGCCGCCGACCAGCGGCGAGGGGAGCGCCTCGGTCCACTTGTTGACGCCGACCACCACCTGCTGCCCCGAGCCGATGCGCGTCATGCGCTCGGCCATCGACTTCACCAGCGCGCCCTTCATGTAGCCCGAGTCGATCGCGGCGCGGACGCCGCCCATGGCCAGGATGCGCTCGACCTCGGCGCGGGCGCCGTCGGCGACCTCCTTGGTCTTGGACGCGATCACCGGGCTGCCGTCGAAGAGATCGGGATACTCGAGCAGGTCGGTCTCGAACGCGAGGATCTGCTGGAGCCGCAACGACCACTGCTGATCCCACGGGCGGGGCAGGCTCATCGCCTCGTTCCAGGTCGGCAGCTGCAGCGCGCGGCAGCGGGCGCGGCGCGAGAGCGTGACGCCGAGCGCCTCGATCAGGATGCGCCACGCGTTGTTCTCGGGCTGGGCCTCGGTCAGGCCGAGCGAGTTGACCTGCACGCCGTAGCGGAAGAGGCGGAGCTTCTCCTCGGTCACGCCGTAGCGGTCGCGGGTGATCTCGTCCCAGAGCTCCGCGAACGCCCGCATCTTGCACATCTCCTCGACGAAGCGGATGCCGGCGTTGACGAAGAAGGAGATGCGGCCGACGCAGCGCGCGAGCGTGTCCTGGTCGAGCTTGCCGCGCTGCTTGACCAGATCGAGGATGCCGATCGCGTTGGCCAGGGCGAACGCGACCTCCTGCACCGGCTGGGCACCGGCCTCCTGCAGGTGGTAGCTGCACACGTTCGACGGGTTCCACTCGGGGATGCGGTCGACGCAGTACTCGTAGGTCTCGGCGACGAGGCGGAGCGAGTGCTCGGGAGGGAAGATGTACGTGCCGCGCGCGAGGTACTCCTTGACGATGTCGTTCTGCGTCGTGCCGCGCAGCTTGTCCTCGGGCACGCCGCGCTCGCGCGCCAGCGCGACGTAGAGCGCGAGCAGCCACATCGCGGTGCCGTTGATCGTCATCGACGTGTTCATCCGCTCGAGCGGGATGCCGTCGAACAGGACGTGGAAGTCGTCGAGCGAGTTCACCGGCACACCGACCTTGCCGACCTCGGGCCGCGCGATCGGCGCGTCCGAGGAGTACCCGCACTGGGTCGGCAGGTCGAACGCGATCGAGAGGCCGGTCTGGCCGCGCTCGAGGTTCGCGCGATAGAGCTCGTTCGACGCCTTCGGGCTGGAGTGCCCCGCGTAGGTGCGGAAGATCCACGGGGCGTCGCGCTTGTCGAGCTGGTGCGGGGAAGACGACATCGGGATCACTATAATGAGGTGACGCGGCGCGGCATAGGACATCTGGATTCGTACGGGACCGAACGGAGTTTACGAGCGAGGCTCGGCACACTGAAGGCCATGGGAAAAACACTGGTCGCGCTGTTCCTCCTGGTCCCCTCGGTCGCCGCCGCCGGCGTCAACATCGACTACGTCGCCCGGGCCGGCGATGACTCCACCTCGGAGCACGTCACCGTCGTGCGCTCGAAGTACGGGTCGAACCCGACGACGACGTACGTCTCGTACGAGAAGGGCGCGCTCCTCGACGAGCGCGAGGACGGGTTCACCGTCGCGCTCACCACCGGCTCGGGTTACGTCCCCAACTGGACCTTCATCGGGCTCCCGCGCTTCGCGCTGCTCACCGTCGACGCCGCGCAGTTCGGCGTGGTGGTGACCACGCTCGACTGCGATCTCGAGGGCTTCTGCGACGTGGTGTCGAGCGAGCCCGCGCAAGGGCTGCTCCAGGTGCGCTGGACCGCGACGGGCGCGACGACGTGGAGCAGCGGCCCGAGCTTCGCCACGCCGGCGCACGCGGTTGGTGTGGCATTTGATGGCGAACTGGATCTTCCGGGAGACCTGTCCGCGCAAGCCTGGCGCTGACGGCGCGAGCGTCCGAAGCTCGGACGATGACACCGAGGAAGGCCACCACGCTGGCCGCGATCGCGATGGCGGTCATCGCCGCGAGCGACGTTCGCGCCGAGGAGAAACCGGCGCGGCTGTGGATGTGGGGCAGCGTCGAGCGGCCGCCGCCGCGGGTGAAACCGGGGCAGCGCGTCTTCTTCCATGGGGACCGCGAGGTCTCGATCTCGGAGTTCGTCCGGATCGCCGGGCACGCCGAGCTGGCGGATCGCATGGAGCGTCGACAGCTGCACCGACGGTTGATGCTCGCCGGTGGGGTCGTCGTCGTCTTCGCCGGGGGCGCCATCGCCGTGACCGCGGCGCCGTGCGATGGCCCCGGGCTGCAGACCGAGTGCAACGAGGACCGCAACGCGCGCCAGCACCTGGGGCTCGTTGTCAGCATCGGAGGCATGGCCGTGGTCGCCGGCGCGGTGATGTTGTTCCCCAACCTCCGGCCCGCCTATCACGACCTGCGCAAGATGGAGCAGGAGTACAACCGCCGGCTCCAGCTCGCGCCCGTCGTCGGGCGGAGCAGCGCCGGCGTCGAGGCGCGGCTTCGCTTCTGACGCGACTCAGAGTCTGGGAATCAATCGATTCCCAGACTCTGTCGATCGAGTTTCCTCGCCATGATGGCTCGGGCACTCTGTACGGAGACGGGATTGATTCTCAATCCCTCAGGCGAGGGCGTCGACCGTGAGCTTGGCGACCAGCGCGAGCGCCACGCAGACGGCGGCGACGCGCACGACGTTGCTGCCGCGCGTGAGCACGACGTGGGCGCCGATCCAGCCGCCGACGAACTGGCCGGCGGCCATCGGCAGCGAGACCGACCAGAGGACGAGGCCGGCGGCGGCGAACGCGATCACGGCGGCCAGGTTCGACGCGAAGTTGACGACCTTGGCGTTGGCGCTCGCGTCCGCGGCCTCCTCGCCGAGCAGCCACATGAAGCCGACGATGAGGAGCGTTCCGGTGCCGGGGCCGAAGAAGCCGTCGTAGAAGCCGATCGCGAGCGCGATCGCGCTGGCCACGATCAGCGGGCGACGTGGGTGCTTCACGTTCGTCGGGCGCGGCAGCATGACCAGGAGCGCGGCGGCGATGAGCAGCGCGATGACGAGGGGCCGCAGCGTGCTCTTGTCGACGTAGGTGACCAGGACGGCGCCGCTGGCCGAGCCGGCGAGGCCGGCGAAGAAGCTCGGGACGCTCCGGCCGCCGTGGATCTTGCCGGCGCGCGCGAAGCGGACGAGCGCGGCGCCGGAGCCGAACACCGACTGCCCCTTGTTGGTGCCGAGCGAGACGTCGGTCGGGATGCCGGCGTGGAGCAGCGCCGGCAGCGTGAGCAGGCCGCCGCCGCCGGCGATGGCGTCGACGAACCCCGCGACAAGTGCGACGCCGGTGAGCGCCACAGTCGCGGCGAGCGAGACATCCATCGCGCGCATCATATACGTTCCGTTGCCATGGCTGCCGACCTGGGTCCCGTGCCCGACGTCATCGCGCGCGCCTACGATCCCGAACGCTTCCGCGCCGACGGGCACCGCGTGATCGACGCGCTCGCCGATCACCTCACGACGTGTATCCCCGGCGACGACCTGCCGGTCCTCCCCTGGGTGCCGCCGGCGGAGATGCACGCGGCGTGGCCCGGCGACTTCTCCGACGAGCCGGCCGCCGACCTCGCCGACGTGCTCGCGGCGACGGCGCGCGGCTCGATCCGGCTGCACCACCCGCGCTACCTCGGGCACCAGGTGCCGCCGCCGGTGCCCGGCGCCGCGCTCGCCGACGCCGCGACCGCGCTGCTCAACAGCGGCATGGCCGTCTACGAGATGGGCGGCGCCGGCACGCCGCAGGAGCTCGCCGTCGTCGCCTGGATGGCGCGCGTGCTCGGGATGCCGCCGACCGCGGGCGGCCTGCTCACCTCCGGCGGTTCGGTCGGCAACCTGACCGCGCTCCTCGCCGCGCGCCAGGCGGTCGCCGGCTTCGACGCGTGGAGCGGCGGCGCCCACGCGGGCCCCCCGCTCGCGGTGCTGGTCGCCGGCTCCGCGCACTACTCGATCGCGCGCGCGGTGCGCGCGCTCGGCTGGGGCGACGCCGGCGCGGTGGAGGTCGCCGTCGACGGCGCGCGGCGCATGCGCGCCGACGATCTGCCGCGCGCCCACGCCGCCGCCGTCGCCGCCGGACGGCGGCCGATCGCGGTCGTCGCCGCGGCGTGCTCGACGGCGACCGGCGCGTACGACCCGCTGCCGGCGATCGCCGACTTCTGCGCCGCGCACGGCCTGTGGCTGCACGTCGACGGCGCGCACGGCGCGGCCGCCGCGCTGTCGCCCCGGCACCGTCACCTCGTGGCCGGCATCGAGCGCGCCGACTCCGTGGTCTGGGACGCGCACAAGCTGCTCGCGATGCCGGCGCTCTGCACCGCCGTCCTCTACAAGGACGAGGCGCGCAGCTACGAGGCGTTCGCGCAGGAGGCGTCGTACCTGTTCGCGGCCGAGCGCGAGTGGTGGAACCTCGGGCTGCGCACCGTCGAGTGCACCAAGCGCATGATGGGCACGATCCTCTACGCCAGCCTGCGCGCGTACGGCGTCGGCTTCTTCCGCGCGTACGTCGAGCGGGTGTTCGCGCTGGGCGCGGCGCTCGCGGCCCGGCTCGCGGCGGCGCGCGACTTCGAGCTCGCGGCGACGCCGGAGGCGAACATCGTCGTCTTCCGCCATCGCCCCGATCCCGCGCTCACCGGCGCCGCGCTCGACGAGCTCCAGGCGAAGATCCGCCGCTGCTGCCTCGAGCGCGGTCGCTGGTACTTCCTCACCGCGCGGCTCGACGGCGCGCTGTGGCTGCGCACCGCGCTCATGAACCCGCTCGCCGGCGCCGCCGAGCTCGCCGGCTTGCTCGACGAGATCCGCGCGGTCGCGCGCGAGGTGACGCCGTGACGACGTTCGCCTGGGCGCCCGCCGATCTCGCCGCCGACATCACGCCGGTGCGCGTGCCCGGGGACGGACACCGCTACACGCTCGCCCTGCCGCGCCACTGGGACTTCCACCATCCGTCGGGCGGCGTCGTCACCGCCGCCGCGCTGCGCGCCGCCGAGCACGCGATCGGCGATCCGACGTTCCGGCTGGTCTCGACCTCGACGATCTTCTGCGATCCGATCCCGGCCGCGGACGTCGAGATCGACGTCGAGCTCCTGCGCAGCGGGAGCGCCGCCGTGCAGGTCCGCGCGCAGCTGCGGGTCCCCGGCACCGCGGGTGCGCAGCTCCTCGCCACCTTCGCGCGCGAGCGCACCGGCCCCGACGTCATCGGCGCGACGATGCCCGACGTGCCACCGCCCGACGACTGTCTCGATCTCCTCGCCGACGACGGCAAGAACCCGCACGGCAAGGCGCCGTTCTTCGCCAACGTCGAGCTCCGCCTCGCGCAGGGCACGCGCTTCTGGACGCCCGAGTTCGTCGCCGGTCCGGCCCGGTACGCGCGCTGGTTCCGCTATCGCCGCCCCCAGCGCGACGCCGCCGGCCGCTTCGAGCGCCTGGCGTACGCGCCGCTCGCCGACACCATGCCCGCCGCGCTCACCCACGCCATCGGTCCCGGCGCCTATCGGTTCCACGCGCCGAGCCTCGATCTCACGCTGCACGTCGTCGACGACACCGAGCGCGAGTGGATCCTGGTGTCGGCCTATACGCGGCGCGCGCGAGCCGGCTGGGCGATCGGCGAGGCGGAGCTCTGGGACGACGCCGGTCGCCTCGTCGCCTTCGCGTCGCAGGCGATGTACATCCGCAACCTCGTCGGTGAGCCACCCGTGAGGGACGCCACGAAACCTGCATGAAGAGAACGCGGCGGCGCTGCGGGCGCTACACTGGTGGCTCATGCTGTCGTGTCAGGGTGTCTCGCACGCGGTCGCCGTCGGCCTCGCCGCCCTCGCGGCGGCGTGTGCGTCGAGCACCGCGGGCGGCGACGTCGACGCGGGTGACGGCGACGGTGACGCGGGCGACGTCGACGCCGCCAGCGCCGACGCGCCGGTGAGCCACGACGCCGATTGCGGGGAGGTGCCGTGCGACGGCATCCACGTCCACCCCGCCGGCGCCGACACCAACCCGGGCACGCGCGCGCAGCCCATGCGAACGATCGGCGCGGCGCTCGCGCGTGCCGAGGTGGCCGACGTCGCGGTCCTCGTCGCCGCCGGCACCTACGCCGAGTCGCTCGTGATGCGCTCCGGCGTGTCGATCTACGGCGGCTTCGACACCAACTGGCAGCGCACGCCTGGCGCCACGACCGTCATCGACGGCGGAACCATCGGCCTTCGCTTCGTGAACCTCACCGAGGTGACGCGGCTCGACACCGTCACCGTCACGAGCGCCGACGCGACCAACCCGGGTGACAGCTCGATCGGCATCCTCGTGACCGCCTCGGCCGGCGTCGAGCTCGTCGCCGTGGAGGTGCAGGCCGGCGACGGCGCGGACGGACAGGCCGGCGCCAGCGGCGGTCCCGGCGCGCCGGGCGGCAACGGCGGCACCGGCAACCCCGGCTGCGAGGACTCGAGCGGCTTCTGCTCGAGCTGCTCGCGCCCGGCGGGCGGCACCGCCGGCGCGTCGAGCTGCGGCCGCCCCGGCGGCACCGGCGGCGTGCCCGGCAACGGCGGCGGCAACGGCGTCACCGGCGGCGCCGGCGCGATCGGCACGCCGGGCGGCTCGGGCGGCGCCGGCGGCGGCGGCGGTAACGGCGGCCCGGGCGGCACCGGCGCGGCCGGCACGCAGGGCGCGCTCGGCTCGGCGGGCGCGAACGTCGGCACGTTCGCCGGCATCACGTACACGCCGGCGAACGGCGGCGACGGCGCGATCGGCAACCCGGGCAACGGCGGCGGTGGTGGTGGCGGCGGCGGCGGCGGCGACGACAGCTGCAACTCGTACGGCTCGAGCGGCGGCGGCGGCGGCGGCGGCGGTTGCGGCGGCGGACGCGGCACGGGCGGACGCGGCGGCGGCGGCTCGTTCGCGCTCTACGTCAACGGCTCGACGGTGACGGTCCGCGACTCGATGCTCGCCGGCGGCATCGGCGGTCAAGGCGGACGCGGCGGCAGCGGCGGTCTGGGCGGCGGCGGTGGCGGCTTCGGCGCCGGTGGACCCTACGGCGGCTCGGGCGAGCAAGACGACGGCGGCATGGGCGGGCGCGGCGGCGCCGGTGGCGCGGGTGGTCCCGGCGGCGACGGCGGCGGCGGCGGCGGCGGTCCGTCGATCGCGGTGGTCTGCGTCGGCACGGTCGGCCTCCAGCTGACGAGCACGACGCTCTCACCCGGCAGCGGCGGCGCCGGTGGGCTGTCCGCGATTCCAGGCGCGCCCGGCCTGTCGGCCATGTCGCGCGGTTGTCCGCCGCCGTGAGGAGAGGACCCACTCGGCGGGAGATGTGGCCGCGGATCCGACTTGCGCTCGCCTCGCCGCATTGGGATCCTTTCGGACGTGAGCTCCGTTGGGGCAGCGAGCGCCGGCGCCGCGTCCAACCAGTACCAGATCCTCGGGCACCTGGCGACGGGGGGTATGGCGGAGCTGTACCTGGCGCGCTCGGTCGGGATCGCGGGGTTCGAGCGATACGTCGTGCTCAAGCGCATCATGGCGGAGCACTCGCGCAACCATCGCTTCGTCACCATGTTCCTCGACGAGGCGAGGCTCGCCGCGCAGCTCCATCATCCCAACATCGCGCAGGTCCACGACATCGGCCGCGTCAGCGACTCGTACTTCTTCACGCTCGAGTACGTGCACGGCGAGAACTGCCGTGATCTCCTGCAGCGCGTCGCGGCGCTCAAGCGCCAGATCCCGGTCGAGCACACGCTGGCGGTCATCGCGGGCGCGGCCGCCGGGTTGCACTACGCGCACGAGAAGCGGGGCATCGATCGCCAGCCGCTCGGCATCGTGCACCGCGACGTGTCGCCGTCGAACCTGATGGTCTCGTACGAGGGCGCGGTCAAGCTCGTCGACTTCGGCATCGCCAAGGCCGCGCACCGCATGACCGAGACGCGCTCGGGCGCGGTGAAGGGCAAGGTCGCGTACATGTCGCCCGAGCAGTGCACCGGCGCGACGCTCGACCGGCGCAGCGACATCTTCTCGCTCGGCATCGTGCTCTACGAGATGTCGACGATGACGCGCCTCTTCAAGCACCCGACCGACTTCGAGACGATGACCCACATCGTCAACAAGGACGTGCCGGCGCCGACGAGTCGTCGTGCCGACCTGCCGCGCGAGCTCGAGACCATCATCCTGCGCTGCCTGGCGAAGAAGCCCGACGAGCGCTTCCAGACGGCGGAGGAGCTGCTCGAGGCCATCGAGGATCTGGCGGCGCGCGAACGGCTCTCGCTGTCGTCGACGTCGCTCGGGCGCTACATCCGCGAGCTCTTCGGCGAGCGGCCCGAGCCATGGTACGAGCTCGAGGCGGCGGGCGAGCACACCGGGCTCGTGACCATCGAGACGACGAGCGCCGGTCCGGAGGATCTTCCGCCCGAGGCGTTCGGTGCGAGCTCGACGCGCGGTCAGTGGACCGCCGGGCTCGGTCACGGGCGCGAGTGGTTGCCGGGCTCGGGCGCGGCCGTGGTCTCGGCGGTGTCGGTGCTCGAGCCCTCGGGTCCGGCGCTGGCGGCGGAGTCCGTGCCCGAGGAGATGGAGGACGACGTCGACGGTGATCAGAACGCCGCCGAGGCGCCGACCGTGATGGATCCGGCGCGGCCGATCCCGAACCCGCCGGTCCTGCCGGCGACGCGCGCGGAGCGTCCCACCGGAGGGATCGCCCCCGTGCGGCTGCCGTTGCCGCCGCCGGAGCTGGAGACCCCGGACCCTGACCCCGACGACCTCGCGAACGCGCCGACCATCGTCGGCCCGGTGACGGGGCCGCTGGTGCTCCAGGACATGCCGGTCGTGCGCGACACGCCCGATCGCGAGCCGTCGTGGAGCAACGAGCGCGATCCGTCGTGGAGCGCCGGGAGCGCGAGCGGTGTCTCCGCGATCGATCTGCGGCCGCGTCGGCCCTGGGTGCTGTGGAGCGCGATCGCGGCGGTCGTGATCGGCGTGGTCGTCATCGTGCTGGCGGCGAGCGGCGGCGACGACGAAGGGACGCCGGCGCCGTCGGCGGGCCCGACCGCCGACGAGGCCGAGGTGCAGCCGTCGGCGGATCCGGATCCGGATCCAGATCTGGATCCGCAGCCACCACCGACCCAGCCGACGGCCGTCGTCGACGTGCCGCCACCCGTGATCGACGCGGCCACGACGGCGATCCCCGATTCGCCTCCGCCCGTGCGCGACGAGCCGCCGCCGGTCACGCGCCAGCCGCCGCCACCCACGCGCTCGTCGCCGCCCGTCACCCGGCAGCAGGTCCCGACGACGCGCACGACACCGCCGTCGACCACCCGCACGCGCCCGAAGCCGCCGCGCACGACGACGACCGCGCCGCCCGACAAGCCCAGGAAGCCGCCGGCGAAGTGCGGCGGCCTCTATCCACCGTGCGACTGACGGGGGACCGATCCATGAAGACGCGCGTCCACCTCGCCACGTTGATCCTCATCCTCGGACTCGGGCTCGCCGCGTCTTCGGCCGTCGCACAGCCGACGTCGCCGCACGAGGCCGCCGCCACCGCCGCGTACGAGGCCGGCGATCTCGACACCGCGCTCCGCGAGTTCGAGGCCGCTCACGCCGACACGCAGCGCGCCGACCTGCTCTACGTGATCGGCCGGCTCCACGCGGAGCGCAAGGAGTGTGCGAAGGCGATCGACTCGTTCCATCGCTACCTCGCGACCGGCCCCGGCCAGACCCAGGCCGACGCGGCGCAGGCCGAGATCGCGAAGTGCAAGGCGACGCTCGACGCGCAGCGGCCACCCGCGGGCGGCGGCGGGACGGGCGGCGGCGACACCACGGCGGGAACGATGACGCACCGGACCGGCGACGGCGCCTCGGCCGCGATCGGCGCGACCCCACCCGCGGGCGCCGCCCGCGCCGGTGAAGGCTCGCGCTCGTTCACCAGCGACAAGCTGGGCATGACGCTCCTCGTCGGCGGCGCGGTCGCCGGGGGCGCAGCCGTCGTGCTCTACGTGCAGGCGCGCGGCGCGCAGTGCGGTGATCCGGTGTGCACGGAGCTGACGTACGACGAGTACCTCGACGCCGAGGAACGCGCCAAGACGCTCCGCCTCACGTCGCTCATCGTCGCGGGCGCGGGCGCGGCGCTCCTCGGCGGCGGTCTCTACCGCTTCGCCACGCACGACGGCCGACGCCGCGAGCCATCGGTGTCGCTCGTGCCCACGCGCGACGGCGCCGCGCTCACGGTCCGCGGTCGGTTCTGACGGTCAGGGCGCGTCAGGCGCCGGCGCCGCGGCCGTACCCGGCTTGCGCGCGCCCAGGATCGCGAGCAACCGCTGGTGCGAGTTCTGCGAGGCGGCGCCGCCCATGCAGGGGCGCTTCTTGGTCTCGCCGCAGGGGATGTCCTTGTCGAGGAACTTCTTGGCGCCGCACGGCTTCAGGTACGTCATCACGTCCTTGCAGTCGTAGCCGTGATCGAGCCCGTACGCGTGCGCGACCTCCATGCCGATGGTCTCGCACACCGGCGTCACCTGGTTACCGAGCTGCTGCGAGAAGACGAACACGACGGCCTTGGGGATGACGTCGCCGGAGAACGGCGCGAGCCCGCCGACGCGCTTGTTGGTCTCGCCGATGTCCGTCGGTCGGCCGCCGACCGCGACGAGCACGAAGTCGCCGCGCTCCGGGCGCTGGTCGGTGACCTCGACGTCGAACGGCGCCCACAGCTTCTGCACGCAGGCGACGACCTGCTTCCAGCCCTTCTCCGTGCCCTTCCAGCCCGGCACCTTCACCGGCGCGTTCTTCTTGGCCGCGACCACGCTCGAGACACCGGCCGGCGCGTCGTCCTCGCCGGGCGCGATCTCCAGCGGACCGCGCGCGAGGTAGATGATGCGGCTCGGACCCGACGGCCGGACCAGCGACAGCCGCTCGCGCACCTTGGTCAGGTCGTCGCGATCGATCATCTTCCACTCGCCGCTCTCGAGGCGCTTCACGACGAAGAGCCCGAGGACGACGCCGGCGGCCAGCGTGACGACCGCGCCGAGCGCGACGAATCCCCAGCGTGCGGCGCTCATAGCCATCTCCAGCGGCGGAAGAGGAGCAGGAGCCCTCCCGAGCCACCGGCGAGGATCGCACAGAGCGCCCAGAACGCCCACTCGATCTGCTGTGCCGGGACCCCGCCGACGTTGACGCCGAGCAGGCCGGTGATGAACGACAGCGGCAGGAACACGGCGGTGACGAGCGACAGGATGTAGAGGCGCCGGTTGGCGAGCTCGTCGTTGCGGCTGGTGAGCTCCTCCTGGGTGACCGCGGCCCGCTCGCGGGCGGCGTCGAGCTCCTCGATCGATCGCGTCATGCGATCGGCGGCCTCGCGCAGGCGGGCGCGCGTCGTCTCGTCGAGCCAGCGCTGGGTCATGCCGCCCAGCCGCGACAGCGCATCGCGCTGCGGCGCGAGGAAGCGGCGCACGCCGATCGCGCGGCGGCGCAGGTCGGCGATGCGGGCGCGCTGCTCGGTGGCGGCGTTGTCGAGGAGGTTCTCCTCGAGCACGGCGACCTCGTCGTCGATCGCGTCGACCAGCGTGACCACCGGCTCGATGACGTGCTCGACGACCTCGGCGAGGAACGTGGCCGGGCTCACCGGGCCGCCGCCGCGATCGATCGAGGCCGCGACCAGCTTGGCGGCGCGCACCATGCGGTGCCGCATGGTGATGATGCGGTGCCCGTCGATCCAGCAGCGCAGCGAGACCATGTCCTCCGGGTGGGCGCCCTGGTTCAGGTTGATGGCGCGGATGATGACGAGCAGCGCGTCGCCCAGCGCGAGCGCCCGCGGCCGGGGATCGCGCTCGAGGAGCGCGTCGCGCACGACCGGGTCCAGGCCGGAGCGCTGCGCGAGCCACTGTTGCGCGTCGGCGCCGGCGTAGTCGAGGTTGAGCCAGAGCACGCCGTCCTCGGGCTGCCAGCGCTCGACGCCTTCCCAGTCGAGCCGAGCGCCGCCGCCGTTGCCGTCGAGGACGAAGGCATGTACGAGCCCGGTGCTATCTTCACCAGCGGTCATGGCGTCGTTATCGCACGGGCTGGCCTGGCTGGTTGCCGTCCTCGTGGCGACGTGCGGCGGGGCCGCACCCGCGCCGTCGCCGCGCTCGCCGTCACCGCCGCCGCCCACGGCGCCGCCGGGGTGGGTCGACGTGTCTGTCCGCATTCCGGACGCCGTCATCGACCTGCGCTACGCCACCGCCGACAACTTCACCGGGGCGGTGCTCTACCCGGTCGCGCGCTGTCTCGTCCGCGCCGCGGTCGCCGAGCGCCTGGCCGCGGCGGCCGACACGCTGCGCGCGCAGGGCCACCGGCTCGTCTTGTGGGACTGCTATCGCCCGGCCTCGATCCAGCGCGAGCTCTGGCGCCTCGTTCCCGATCCCCGCTACGTCGCCGAGCCGACGTTCGACGAGGCGGGCGCACCGATCGGCGGCAGCAAGCATAGCCGCGGCGCCGCCGTCGACGTGAGCCTCGCCGATCGCGCGGGCGCGCCGCGCGTGATGCCGACCGCGCACGACGCCTTCGGCCCGGAGGCGAGCGGCGCCTCGGCGACCGGCGAGGCGCGGGCGAACCACGCGGCCCTGCGCGCGGCGATGGTCGCCGCCGGCTTCGCGCCGATGGCGACCGAATGGTGGCACTACGACGCGGCGGGCTGGTCGGCGTACCCGCTCTCCGACGAGCCGTTGCGCTGAGGCGCGCCGAAAACGACGACGGGCGCCGTGCCGGCGCCCGTCACCTCGTCGCTGGATCCGGTGATCAGCCGAGGATGAAGTCGTGCGCACGAACCGTCTTGCGACCGTTCTCCTTGGCGCGCGCCGTCGCCTGCTGCACGAGCCAGTGCACGTACGCGTTGAGCCCGTCGAGCGCGTCGCCGGCGAAGTTGCAGTCGGCGTCCTTGACCGCCTGACGAACCTTCGACGCGATCAGCAGAACTTCCTTGTTGGCGCCCTTCGCGGGCTTGCCCTTAGCCTTGGCCATCTTGATCTCTCCTCCGATTGGTCGGATGCGAATTCATGGCACCGGCCGATCGTCGAGGAAAGGGCCTGGGGACGGTTTTTTCGGCACCTACCGGCGATCTGCCGTGAAGCCCGTCGTGAACTTGACGGTGGCGCCGAGGACCAGCGCCTCGAGCTCGCCGTCCATGTCCGGATCGCCGGCCCACAGACACCCGCCCGAGTAGCCGACGGTGACGAGCCCGGCGTTCATGGCGATCGACTCCCAGTCGCCGTCGGCCGCGCTGCCCACGTTCTCGAGCTCGGCATCGGCGACCGACCAGCCGACGAGCGCGCAGTTGATGCCGTTGGTGGCGATCCCGGCGCCGAGGTAGAGGCGGAACGTGCGGCCGCTCTCGCCGATCACGCCGAAGCGCTCCTCGTTGCGCGTGGAGATCTCGCCGTCGCAGACCTGATCGCACGCGGGGTTGTTGGTGCCGGCGCCGCACGAGCCGGGCGCCGGGGACACGAGCGGTCCGTTGCACGTCTGCACCGGCAGCGTGACGTACATGCGGTGCTCGAACCCGACGTCGCGCTGCTCGGCGAGCACCTGGCGCGGCCACGCTTCGCTCGGGCACAGGATCTCGGGGCGCGCGCAGTCGAGATCGAACGTGAGCGGTCGGCCCTGGTGCGTGATGGTCACGCTGCCGCCCTGCGCGCCGGTCTCGGCCGTGTACACCGAGCCGCCGATCGTGATCTCGACGTCCAGGCGATCGTCGTAGGTGACGTCCCACCAGCCCGTCACGTCGGGCGCCGGCGAGCGCGAGTTGGCCGCGCACCCGTCGCCCTTCGCGCCAGCGAGGAGGGGAAGGGCACACATGGTGAGCGAGGCGAGAAAGGGCTTGGTCCGCATGACGAGGGGACATCGCAAGCTGGGTGCCAGGCGAAGGTCCGGCCACCTGTGGACAAAGACCACGGTGGCAGTCAAGCGGCGTCAACGGTCGGCACCGGCCGTGACCCGGCGTTGGCGGTTCGGTCTGGTTACACCCGCAGGAATTGCCTACACTTGATCGCGGTGGCCGACGGAACCGCATGGCGCCTGGTCAGCCAGTGCGCGACGGTGGAAGACCTCGTCCGGGTGTTCCGCACCCTCGCCAAGGGGGAGGGGCTGGAGCGTATCCCCGTGTCGGGCATCGGGCCGGGCGGCGGGAGTCAGGTGCGCCTGGTGCTGGCGCTGTCGACGAAGGCGGCGGTGCTGGACGGTGACGCGCTCGTGACGCGCGACGCCGGGACCGTCACCGTGTCGTGGACGAGGCTCGAGGCGCGCGGCAAGGGGCTGCTCGCCCACATGCTCGAGCACCGCGACGCGGAGGCGCCCCCACCCGTGCCGCGGCACCTGATCCCGCTCGGCGCCGCGGCCGGGACGGCGGCGAGCGCGCGGGGCGACGCGTCGATGGCGAAGTGTGTGTTCGAGCCGATGGGCGCCGGCGGTCATCGCCCGCCGTCCGGTCCGAGCGTGCCCGACCTCGCGATCACCGCGCGCGCCGCGGCGCCGCGCCAGCCCGCGCCGCCCACCATCCGCGACGTCGTCGCGCCGGGAGCTGCGATGGCGGCTGCGCCGGAGAAGCCGAAGCGCGAGGCGCAGAAGACGCTGATGGGCATGCCCACGCTGTCGGCGTCGCGCAGCAAGCCGGCGAGCGTGCCCCCCGGTGTGATCGCGCCGGTGGCGGCTGCGCCCGCGGTGATCGGTCCGCAGCCGTCGTCGGGCGCGACGACGACGCCCGTGGTGGCGATGGGGACGCCGCCCGTCGGGCTCGCCGAGAGCGCGCCGGTGCCGGCGGGCAACGTCGAGCCGCGGGAGACCGGGCCGACCAGGCCGACGCGTCGCGCCGGCGTCGCTTCCCCCGCGGTCGCGGCGGCGGCGCGCGCGATCGCGGCCGCGCCTTCGGGGCCGGTCGACGACGGCCCGACGGTGCCGACGGCGCCCACCGACGACGTCGTCACCGACGTGAGCGTCGCGCTGCCGGATCTTCCGTCGGGCGACTACCTCGATCCGATCGTCGAGCCGCCTGTGACGGCGCCGGCGCCGGCGCCGGCGCCAGCGCCAGTGCCAGCGCCCGCCTACGCCGCGGCCGGATCGTCGCCGGGATGGCCGGCGCAGCCAGCGCCGCCGCTGGTGCCGGTCGCCCCGTATCCGGCGCAGCCGTACTACCCGACGCCGTATCCCGGGCCGCCGGCGGTCGCGCCGATGATGGTCGAGCGCGACGACGACCTGACCGAGATGGTGCAGCTCGGGCGGCCGGCCGCGCGCAGCCGCTGGCCGGTGATCCTCGCGACGTCGGGCGTGATCGTGATGGGCGTGGCGGTGATGGTGGTGCTGGCGGCCCGAGGCGGAGACGGCGGCAGCGCCGCCACGAGCGCGCCGCCGGCGTCCGCCGGATCGCCCGCGGCGGCGACGGCGAACGGAGCGGCGGCGGCGAACGGAACGGCGGCGGCGAACGGAACGGCGGCGGCGGGTTCGCCCTCGGTCGCCGAGCCGGCGGCGGCGCCCGGGCGCTGCCGCGTCGCGTTCACCTCGAGCCCCGACGCCGCCGAGGTCGTGCTCGACGGCGAGGTGATCGGTACGACACCGTTCGAGCGCGAGGGCCCGTGCACCGCCTACGAGGTGACGTTTCGCCGCGACAAGTACGCGAGCGTGACCGCGGAGGTCGCGGCGGGCGCGCCGAGCCTCGAGGTCCGACTCGAGCGACCGCCGTTCAAGGTACGGGTCACGTCGCGTCCGTCGCGCGCGACGGTGAGGGTCGGCGGAGAGACCGTCGGCAAGACGCCGGTGACGATCACGCTGCCCGGCTACGAGACGACCTCGATCGATCTCGTGCACGGTGGTCGCACCACCACCCAGCGCGTGTACGCCGGCAAGAGCGGCCAGAAGGTCGACGTGAAGCTGCGCCGGCGCTGACCTGGCGCCAGCCTGTGCTAAGTAGCGCGCGGTGATCCACGTCCTGCTCGCGTCGTCCTTGCCGCTGGCGGTGTTCTTCGCCGTGTGGTGGACACGCGGGCGGCGGACGTCGCCGCGCGCGCTGGTGACCCTGGCCCTCGCGTGCCTCGTGTCGAGCGTCTGGTCGATCGTCCCGGACACGCCGCGGCTGTGGGGTGACCTCGTCTACTACGTCGAGCTGCACCACCGCTCGTACTGCGACGTGTGGTGGTTCCACTGCGCGATCGATCGCCGCGACGCCGTCGACAGCTCGATGCTGTTCCCGGTGCTCTTCGTGCTGGCGGCGGCGTCGGTGCTCGCCGTCGCGTGGCGCGAGCTCTCGCAGCGCGAGCGTGAGGGCGAGGGCGAGGGCGAGGAGGCGTAGTGGCGCACGCCAACTTCCACATGGCCGCGGGCATGGCGATCGGCACGGCGGTGACGGTCCTGCCGGTGGCGCGGGCGTGGCTCGCGCGCGCGCCGCTCGCGCGCCCCGTGGGGCGCATGCTCCTGGCGGCGTACGCGCTGGGCGTGTGGGCGCTCGTGCCCAACCTCGTCACCGCGGCCGGCGGCCCGGCCGGCATCCATCACCACCCGGTGGCCAACGTGTTCGTCGGCCACGCGCTCGTCGATCGCCGGGAGCAGGGCGGTCTGCTCGTCGGCGAGCTGGGCATGATCGCGATCCTCGTCTTCCAGTTCGTGCTGCTGGTCGCCGCGATCGCACGCGCCCGCCCGCGCTGATTCAGGGTGAGAGCCGCGCGAGGCCGCGGCGCGTCGCCACCCAGCGTGCGTCGCCGACGCGCGCGATCACGGTCACGTCCCGGCCCGGCAGGCCGGCCACGCCCGTCCACGTCGCGCTCGCGCCGTCGCCGGCGCGCAGCCCCTCCTGCGTCGACGCGAAGAGGGTGTCGCCGATCCACGCGAGGCCGCTCGGGTTGACCCAGCCGCCGCCGAGGCGCGTCGCGGTCGAGAGATCGTCGAGATCGAGCCGCACGATGCCGGTCTTGTACGAGCCGACCCAGACCGAGCGGCCGCGGGCCGCGAGCCCCATCACCCAGTCGTCGTCGAGGTGACCGCTCGCGACCGACAGGCGCGTCCAGCCGTCACCGCGCGGCGTCTTGCCGGCGGCGGCGCTCGGGCCGCGCCACACGCCGGTCGTGGTGCCGAGCCACAGCATGCCGTCGGCGTCCTCCGCCACGGCCCACACGTTGCCGATGTCGGTGCCCGCCGGGCCGACCGGCACCGGCTGACCGTCGCCGACGATCGCCGCGCCCGTGGACGTGCCGGCGACGATCCGCCCGTCGCGCAGGCGCGCGAGCGCCAGCACGCCGCGGCCGGGCAGGCCGTCGCGGCGCGTGAGGCGCGCGACGTCGGCGTCGTCGGGGCCGTCGAGCGCCATGAGACCGGCGGCGGTCGCGACCCACACGCGCGCGGGTCTTCCGGCGCGCGGCTCGACGAGCAGGGCGTTGATGCGACCGTCGAGATCGGGGTGCGCGATCGTGCGCCACGCGCCGCGCTCGTGGACGGCGAGCCCTCGGTCGAAGGTGCCGACCCAGAGGCGCGAGCCGTCGGCGGCGAGCGCGGAGACGTCGTTCGACGGCGGCCCGGCGGAGCGCGGCGCGGCGATCCACGCGGCGTCCGCGCGCGGGCGCAGCCAGAGGCCGTCGAGGCCGCCGGCGCACGCCGCACCGTCGTGCTCGCTCACCGCCTGCGCCAGCGCCAGGCCGCGCGGCGCGCCGTCGAGCGCGACCAGCCGGCCGCGGTCGACCCGCTCGAGCCCGGCGCCGAGCGCGGCCACGACGATCTCGCCGTCGAAGGCGGTCACGTGGGCGAGCTCGTTGCCGCCGATGCGGCGCACGCCGCGCCCGTCGCGCACGAACAGGCCGTCGCTGGTGGCGATCCACAGCCGCTCGCCATCGGCGAGGAGCGACGTGACGCCCGCCGAGGCGTGCGCGCCGTCGAGCGCGACCGGCTCGAGCCGTGCGCCACGCAGCACGTACAGTCCCGCCGCCGTGCCTGCCCACAGGGCGCCACCGTGCGAGGCCAGCGCGGCGACGCGCGCGCGGGGACCGCGCACGCCGCCCTTCATCGCCACCGTCGTGCCCTTGCCGCGCGCGCCGAGCCTCACCACGCCGTTCGCCGTCGCCGCGTAGCGCACGCCGCCGTGGCGGACGACGTCGCGCATCGCCGCGCTCTCCACGGCGCGATCGACCGCGAGCGCGCCGTCGACGATCCGGACCCGGGCGCCGCCGGCGTCGGTGCCGATCCACCAGCCGTCGCCGTCCCGCACGATGGCCTCGATGCGCGTGCCGGGCAGGCCGTCCTGCGCCGTCCACACCGCCCGGGCCGCGCCGCGCTCGTCGACGCGCACGAGGCCGCCGCCGGTGCCGACGAGCGCGCCGCCGGCGAGCGGGGCGCACGCGCGGACCTCGTCGGTGTGCGTGTGCACGGCCGGTTCGGCGGCGGCCGCGCCGGCGCTCGCGGCGATGGCGAGCGCGCCGAGGGCGACGACCGGCTTCACGGGATCACCAGCTCCGCGGTCGCCTGGTTGAGCGCGTGGTCGCGGACGACGACGCGCAGGCTCACCGCCGCGACGCGGCCGGTCTTCCACTCGCCCTCGAACTTGCCCCACGCCGTCTGCGCGAGCAACAGCACCTCACCGTCGGGCAGCACCACCTCGACGCGATCGGCGTCCTTGCGCCGCGAACCGTCCGCGCTCGCCTGCTGCCGCGCCGTGATGCGGTAGCCGTCGCCGGTCCAGGTCGCGGCGAGCTTCATCACCGGCGCGACCGTGTCGACGGTGTAGCCGAGGTGCAGCACCTCGATGCGGCCGTCGGCGTGCGTGATCGTGACGCGCGCCTGGTAGTCGCCGTCCGGCGTGTCCTTGTCGACGAGGAAGCGGACCATCCACGCATCGACGTCGCGATCCCACTCGGCGACCTTGGTCTCGCCCCAGGGGAAGCTCACGATCACCGAGCGGGCGTCGCGCGGCGCCGGGATCTTGATCTCGGGGTCGCCGGGCTGGATCTCGTCGGGGGAGAGGCTCGCCTGGCGCGCGCCGAGCGTGTCGAGGTCCCCGCCGGTCACCTGCGGCGCCTGCGCGAGCCGCGCCTCCTCGGCCTGCTTGCGCTCGATGTCGTGGAGCTTGTAGGCCTCCTCGCTCTCGAGCACGAGCAGCGACGTGTGGCGCGACAGGACGCCGTGATCGCGGCTGGCCTTCACGATCGTCTCCTTCGGCGCCCCTGCCGCCTCGAGCGCGGCGAGGTGGTGCACCGCCCAGCGGCGCGCGACCCCGGCGGTGTCGACGGCGCCGGCGAGCGTCACCGCCTGCACCACCGGCGTGCCGGCGATGTCGCCGGTCAAGGTCAGCGCCGCCGGCACCGGCGCGCCCGCCGGCGTGTGGACGATCGCGACCATGGCGTCGCCGTCCCAGAGCGTGGTCGCGGTCGACGGGTAGAGCGTGCCGCCGGGCTCGCCCGCGGCCAGCGCCACGCGCGCGTTGCGCAGGCGCGCGCCGTCGCCGCCGTGGGCGGCGGCCAGGGCGAAGCGCGCGGCCTCGATCGGCCGGCGCACCATCATCGCGCGCCCACCGCTCGTGCCCGCCAGGTCGGCCCACAGCTCGCTCGACGCGCCCTTGCCGACGAGCGCGGCGTGGATCGGCGCGCCGGCCGCGGTCGCCCGCGTGGCGAGCGCCGCCTTGTCGAGCTCGCCCCACGTGGGCACGCCGTCGCCGATGTAGATGACGTCGGTCGGCTTCATCGCCGCGGCCGCGGTCAGCGCCGCGCCGAGGTCGCTCGCGCCGTCGGGCTCGATGCCCTCGAGGAACGCGACCGCGTCGGTCACCGCCGCGGCGCTGGCGGCGATCATCTCGGTCGCGTGCGGCGTCACCGTGACGTCGGAGGCCAGCACCACGAAGCGGTCGTCCGTCCGCAGCTCGCCGAGCGTCGCGGTCAGGAGCTCGAGCTGCAGCGGCCGGCCCTCGAGCGACGAGCGCGAGGTGTCGAAGACGACCGCGATTCGCCGCGGCCCGTGCGCCAGCGCCCCGTGCCCGCCGAAGCGCGCCGGATCGGGCGCCACCCGCACCGCGGTGTACGTGCCGTCGGCCTTCACCTCGCGCATCACGGGCGCGAGCGTCGCCGCCACCGGCACGCTCAGGTCGAGCCCGCTCTGCACGTCGGTCTCGCGCGCCGCGACCTTGCCGTCGACGGTCACGGTCAGCGCGCCGATCGTCGTCGTCGCCGCGCCGTCCTCGGGGAAGCCGACCATGTAGTCGTAGGTCCAGCCGCCGGCGTCGCGCGCGAGCGGCGTCGTGTAGCGGATGACGACCCGCTTCTCCGACGTCGCCTCGATCGGGAACACGCGCAGCTTGAACCAGTTGCCCTGCTCCCACTCGAGCAGCGCCGGATCCTGCATCTCGTCGACGATCTTCTCGTAGACCGCGCGCGCCTTCTCGCGCTCGACGATCTCGCCTTCCATCATGCGGCCGGCGATCTCCATCGCCATGCCGGTGAGGACGGCGCCGTCGGGCACCGGGAAGCGGAAGGTGCCCTCACGCATCTCGGCCGACGGGTTGTAGAAGACGTGCTCGACCTCGGTCATCGCCAGGTCGCCGGCGGTGGTCACGCGCACGTCGAGCTTGCGCAGCGCCAGCGGCTCCGCATGCTCTCCCGCGCCGCGCGCCTCGAGCCGGCCCACGCCGGCGCCCTCCGCGTCGCGCTCGAGCACGAGGCTCCAGTCGGCGAGCTCGGGGCGCGCGCCGGTCGCGAGCACCTCGGTCGTGCCGTCGGCGCGCGCGCCGAGCAGCACGTCGCCGGTGATGTCGAGCATGCCGTCGCGGCTCGCGACCGTCACCGGGATCGCGGCCGCCGACGCGCGGCGCAGGCGGCTCTTGCCGGCGAGCGCCTCGAGGTGCACGCCGCCGTCGTCCTGGCCGAGGCGCACGTGAGCGCCGGCCCGGAGCCACAGGCGACCAGCGGCGTCACCGTGGCCGATCGAGACGACCGCGCCCTGGCGCGCCACCTCGATCTCGCGCACGGACGCCATCGCCGTGCCCGGCGCGAGCGGCTTCCACGTCCGGTCGTTGCCGGTGCGCACGCGCACGGCGCCGCGCGCCTTGACCAGCTCGACGGGCAGGCGCAGCGGTCCCGACGGCGCGTGCGCCCGCGCGCTGCCGCTCGGGTCGGCGGCGCGGCGCTTGTCGCCGGTGTTGCAGGCGGCGAGGAGGGTGACGGCGGCGAACAGGCTGATCGACGGAGCGGTCCAGCGCGGGCTCATCGCGAGCCTCCCTTCACTTCGATGCGGGCGACGGTGACGGTGTCGTCCTTGTTGAACAGGCGATAGGGCAGGACGTGGCGCTGCTCGGAGGGCTTGCCCTCGTCGAGCACGACCACGACCTCGCCGCGCGCCTCGGAGATGTTCCCGCGGCCCACGCCGAAGTAGTTCACCTGCACGAGGTACGTGCCGGGCTTCGCGTGCGGGGCGGCGTAGGTCTCGGGGCCGTAGCCGGTCGTGATGTCGTCGTGCAGCGCGTCGCCGAGCGAGCCCTGCTTCTTCTGGTAGTAGACGCGCTCGCCGACCGGGTTGGTGACCCAGAGATCGACGTCGCTGCGGTCGGTGTCCCACGTCAGGTACACCTTGATGTCGTGCTGCGCGGTCCGGTCCATGGCCGCGAGACGCTGGCGCGCCGGATAGCGGATCGCCTCGGGCGCCGCGTCGTCGCCGGCGATCGCGCCGAGCCGCTCGCGGGCCTCGGCCTCGCGGCCCAGGCGCTGGGCGACGTCGGCGAGCTCGAACGCGAGGCGGCGGTCGCCGGGCGCGAGCGCGGCGGCGGCGGTGAGGCGCTCGTACGCGGCCTCGAGATCGCCGGCCTGCTTGAGCGCGCTCGCGAGCGCGCGCTGGGCGCTGGCGTCGCCGGGCAGGAGCTCGACCACCGCCGAGTACGCGCGCCGCGCCTGCGCGCGCTGGCCCAGCTCGGCGTAGAGATCGCCGAGCAGGCGCACGACGACGAGGTTGTAGGCGTCGACGGCGCGCCACGCGCGCGCGGCGGTGATCGCCTCGTCGAGCTTGCCGGCGCGGTGCAGCCCGCGCACCAGCGCGAAGCGCGCCGCGCGGTCCTTGGGATCGGCGGCCACGGCGGCGCGGAGCGCGGCGAGGTCGCTCTCACCGACCCTGGCGCGCGCGCCCGCGGGCTCGCGCTCGCCCTCCACCAGCGTCAGCCGCGGCGCCGGGCGGGGCGTGGCCGCGGCGTGCGACCCGGCCAGCGCCAGGGCGGCGGCGAACATCACGAACGGGAGCTTCCTCATACCCCTGCGGATTGCAGCGCCGATGCCATGGCGAAACCCCAGCCACCGCGGGCAGTTGGCGGCGAGCGTGGGCGCAGCGACACGGCCCGCGCGCGGCGCGGACACGTCCTTGGATCCGGCGGCGGCGCTGCGTCGCCCGGGACGGAGGTAGGGTCGGGTATGAGCACCAGCACGGGAAGAGTCACTCGCGAGCGGCGCGGCAACGTCCTGCTCGTCGGCCTGGATCGCGCCGCCAAGCGCAACGCGTTCGATCTCGCGATGTGGGACGACCTGTGTCGCGCGTACGGCGAGCTCGAACGCGACCCCGAGCTGCGCTGTGGCGTGCTCTTCGCCCACGGCGATCACTTCACCGGCGGGCTCGATCTGCCGTCGTGGGTCCCGGTGTTCCAGTCGGGCAGGTGGGCGATCCCCGACGACGGCATCGATCCGCTCGGGCTCACCGGCAAGCGCGTGTCCAAGCCGGTCGTCGCCGCCGTGCAGGGCATCTGCCTGACGATCGGCATCGAGCTCCTGCTCGCGACCGACATCCGCATCGCCGCCGAGTCGACGCGCTTCGCGCAGATCGAGATCAAGCGCGGCATCTATCCGGTCGGCGGCGCGACGCTGCGCTTCCCGCGCGAGGTCGGCTGGTCGAACGCGATGCGGTGGTTGCTCACCGGCGACGAGTTCCCGGCGACGGAAGCGCACCGCATGGGCCTCGTCCAGGAGGTCGTGCCCCACGGCGAGCAGCTCACGATCGCCGCGTCGCTGGCCGAGATCGTCGCGGCCCAGGCGCCGCTCGGGGTCTACGCCTCGCTCGCGTCGTCGCGCGCCGCGATCCCCAACGCCGAGCACGCCGCCGCCGCGCGCCTCATGCCCGACCTGGTCCCCATCATGGGCACCGAGGACGTGCAGGAAGGCATGCGCGCGTTCATGGCGCGGCGCCCCGGACAGTTCCGCGGGAAGTGAGCGCGTCTCAGAAGGATTCGCCGAGCGTGCGCAGCCGCGTCATCGTGGTCGCGCCGATGCCGGTGGTGCCGGCGACCCGCGCGAGGCTCGGCCAGGTGCGCCCGCCCGTGATGATCGAGCGCTGCGTGCCGGTGATGCCGGCGCCCGCGAGCTGCGTGTCGGTCGCGAGGTTGGCGGCGCGCAGGGACGCCGCGAGCTGCGCGGCCGTGAACGGCACGCCGTCCAGGTACGTGACGTCGGTCGGGCACGAGCGCGTGCGGTCGTTGCGATAGAAGCGGGTGTACGGCGGCGGCGTCTCCGGGCGGGGCACGGCGACGAGCAGGAAGGGCCGCGAGCGGCGGCCGGGGCAATCGCCGTTCTGCTCGAGCGACGTGGTCACCATGATCGTCAGCCCGGTGGACGAGATGCGCACGGTGTCGATGCGCGCCATGAAGCCGGGCAACAGGTCGGTGCGCGACATGCCGGGCGTGTAGAAGACGGCCCACTCGCGCGAGAAGTCGATCCCGGGGTTGTCGATGCCGAGCGCCTCCTCGAGCGCGGCCTCGGTGCGGAACACGCGCCGGACCTCGGTCTGGATCTTCGCCGTCGGCAGGAACAGCTCGCCGGGGAGGAAGCGGAGCGGCAGGCTGGTCGCGCTGTCGTCCTTGCCGTCGTCGGTCGCCGCCGGGTCGTCGCCCGCGACCTCGGCGACGTCCTCGGCCTCGCCGTCCGCCGGCTCGGTCTCGAGGCCACAGCCGGCCACCGTCACCGCGAGGAGCACCACGATCGTCGCGAGCGCGCGCATGGATGCGCGTTCAGCAACCGGCGGGCCGGGGCCGCCGGCGCCGAAGTGCGCGAGTTCCTTCACGCTGCCCGCGCGGCGGGTGTCGTCGCGGGCGACATGGCAGCCTGCCTGTCCGGTACCCGTGGGCCCGGGCTCCTTCTGATAAGGTGTCGCGTCCGATCGATGGCTCGACGTGAACAGCTCGCTTCCCTGCTCCGCCGCGCCGGCGGCACGACCGCGATCCTCGCCGCGCGCGCCCGGCTGCGGCTGCCGGTCCTGTCGATCCTGACCTACCACCACGTCTGCGATCCGGGGTCGGGCTACCTCTTCGATCCCGACGTCGCCGACGTCGCGCCGGCGCAGTTCCGCCGCCAGATGGAGCTGGTCAAGCGGCACTTCACCGCGATCGGCGTCGACGAGCTGCTCGCCGGCCTCGACGGCGCCCGGCTGCCGCCCAACCCGTGCCTCGTCACGTTCGACGACGGCTACCGCTCGAACCTCGACGTCGCGCTGCCCGTCCTGCGCGATCTCGGCCTGCGCGCGGTGTTCTTCATCGCGACCAGCTTCGTCACCGAGCGTCGCCTCTACTGGTGGGATCGCATCGCGTACCTCGTCGCGACCAGCACCCGCGGCACGCTCGAGCTCACGTACCCGCGGCCGATGACCGTCGCGCTCGGGGACCGGGCGGCCGCGCGCGCCGCGCTGGTCGCGGTCATCAAGGACGAGCACGGGCTCGATCTCGAGCGCTACCTGACCGGCGTCGCGGACGCGGCCGGCGTGCCGTGGACGCGCGAGGTCGAGCGCCGGCTCGCCGACGAGCTGATCATGACGTGGGACGAGGTCCGGCAGCTGCGCGACGCGGGCATGGACATCGAGTCGCACTCGCGCGGGCACCGCGTCCTGCAGACGCTCGACGACGAGGGGCTGCGCGACGAGCTCGACGGCGCGCGCGCCGATCTCGCCCGCGAGATGGGGCGCCCGGCGCGGGTCATCGCGTACCCGGTCGGCCGCACGATCGCGCCGTACCCCAAGGTGCGCGCGGCGGTCGCGGCAGCCGGCTATCGCTGCGGCCTCACCAACGCGAGCGGCGTGGTGCCGCTGTGGAAGCGCAAGCAGCTCGATCACCTCGACGTCGGGCGGGTCGCGCTCGATCGCTCGATGTCCGACGACATGTTCCTCGCGCAGCTCGCGATCCCGCAGCTGGGCTATCAACGTCAGTGAGTCACCGCCTGCCATGAGCATCCTCTTCGAGCTCCTCGCCACCGCCGGCCGCATGCGCCGGCGCGCCCGCGCGCGCGCCGAGCAGGCCGTGCGCCGCACCTGGATGAAGTACGCGCTCCGCGGCGTGCGCCAGAACGACGCGCACGATCGCCTCGACCTCGCGTACAGCGTCCCCGATCCGTGGCACATGGACTCCGACCAGGAGCGCCACCGCTTCGCCGAGACCAACCGCGTGATCCGCGAGCGCATCGCGCCGCGCGTCGGCTCGCTGCTCGAGATCGGCTGCGGCGAGGGCCACCAGAGCGAGGCGCTGCGCGAGGTGTGCGACGCCCTCACCGGCCTCGACGTGTCGCCCAAGGCGATCGAGCGGGCGCGCCGCCGGCTGCCGGACGCCACGTTCGCCGCCGGCGACGTCCACGCCATGCCGTGGGCGAACGAGCGCGGTCGCTTCGACCTCGTCACCGCGTGCGAGGTCATCTACTACATGAGCGATCGCCCGAAGTTCCTCCAGACGATCGACGGGCTCGGCAAGCACTGCCTCGTGACCTACTTCGCGCCCGCGGCGCGCAAGGTCGAGGCCGAGTGCATGGCGATGCCCGGCGCGCAGAAGACGAGCTTCCGCTACCGCGACACCGAGTGGGTCGCGGTCTGGTGGAAGGGCGCCGCGTCGCGCTGAGAGCGGAGCTACTTGCCGCGCACGCGCCGGCGAGCCCGCACGGCGGCGTTCCTGGCGACGTCGGCGCCGAGCCGCGCCAGCTCCGTCAGCTCGCGCCGCGCGCGGGCCCGGCGCGCCGCCTTGCCGGCGAGCGCGAGCGCGTCGCCGAGGGCGCCGTCGCCCCACAGGAGGCCGCGCGCGTTGCGGGCGTACGCCCAGAACAGCGCGGCGTCGCGGTCGGCGGGCGTCACCGCGTCGGGGTGCGCGGCGAGGAAGCCCTCGATCACGTCGAGGTAGTCGCGGTTCGTGCGCGCCAGCGCCGAGAGTCCCTGGTGGCCGCGCATCGCGCGCGTGAGCGGCTCGGCGATGACGGCCTCCTGGTAGCGGAGCGCGACCCGCAGGTGGAAGTCGAGGTCCTCGGCGGTGCGCAGCTTCCGGTCGAACCCGCCGACGGTCTCGAACACCTCGCGCCGGAACATCGCGGAGGCGGGCGCGAGCGCCGGGTTGCGCACGACGTGGCGCAGCACCCAGCCGTCCTCGGGGATGAACTCGCGGCGGCGGAAGATCTCGAAGCCGCGGCGATCCTCGTCCATGCGCTCGACGTCGGTGAGCACCATGCCGATCTCGGGCCGCCGCTCGAGCAGCTCGACCTGGCGCTCGATCTTCGTCGGCAGCCACTCGTCGTCGTCGTCGAGGAGCGCGATGTACGCGCCGCGCGCCGCCTTCATGCCGAAGTTGCGCGCCTCGGACACGCCGCCGTTCGCCTTCTTCAGGTAGCGGACGCGTGAGCCGTGCTCGCGCGCCAGCACGGCCTCGGTGTCGTCGCTGCCGCCGTCGTCGACGACGATGATCTCGAGCCCGGCCGCCGGATACGTCTGCGCCACGGCCGTGCCGACCGCGATGCGCACGAAGCCCGAGCGGTTGTAGGTGGGAATGACGGCGGAGACCAGCGGCGTCACTCCGGCATTCTTGTCTACTCCGCCCCCGGTTTGCTACCAATGGGCGTTCATGAGTGCTGTCACCACGCTGAAGGCCAACGCCGCGCCCGCCGTGAAGCGCGCGCTCTACTACAGCGGCGCGCTCGACGCGTACCACCGCGCCCGTAACCGCGACCGGTTGACGGTGATCATGTTCCACCGCGTGCTCGCGCCGAGCGATCCGCGCTGGCGCACCGCCGATCCCGAGTACAGCCTGCGCGACGACCTGTTCGCCGCCTGCCTCGGGTTCTTCAAGCGGCACTACCACGTCGTCTCCCTCGACGACGTGCTCGCCGCGCGCGCGGGCGGTCGTCGCCTGCCCCCGCGGCCGCTGCTCATCACCTTCGACGACGGCTGGAGCGACAACGAGGAGTTCGCGCTCGCCCACCTGCGCCGCGCCGGGCTGCCGTCGGTGCTGTTCGTCGTGGCCGACGTGATCGGTCGCCCCGAGCCCTTCTTCCAGGAGCGCCTGGTCGGCGCCTGGCGCGCGGGTCGCCTCGACGCCGACCGCGCCGGGCGGCTGTGGCGCGACGCGGGCGGCGATCCGGCGCGGACGCCGCCGCTCGCGCGCGCCGGCCGGGACGACCTCGAGCCGCTGCGCGCCGTCATCACGCAGCTCGAGCGGCTCGACGCCGCGCCGCGCGCCGCGCTCCTCGCCGAGCTGGCGCCGGTCCTCGACGACGGCGTCCGCTACATGGTGACGAGTGATCAGCTCAAGAACCTCGCCGGCCACTTCGTCGCGATCGGCGCCCACGGCAAGTCGCACACGCCCATGACCCGCGCCGCGGATCTGGACGCCGAGCTGTCCGGTGCCCGGACGGTCATCGCCGAGCGCCTCGGCGGCCGGTCCGCGCCGCCGGCCACGATGTCGTTCCCTCACGGCGCCCACGACGCGGCGATCGTCGCCCGCGCCCACGCCGCCGGCTACCAGCTCCTGTTCACGAGCGTCCCCGAGCTGCCCGCCGCCGGTGGCGCCGGCCCCGGCGTCCTCGGACGGGTCGGCTTCACCGGCGAGACCATCACCGACGCCCGCGGCCGCTTCGCCCCCGAGCTCCTCGCGCTCCATCTCTTCCGTAAGCCCCACGCGGCCTAGCGCTGCCCCGCGCTACCCGGTGAGCGCCGGCCGCGAGGAGTGGGGCCAGCGAGCGAAAGCGAGCTCCGGGGTAGCACCCGCGACGAAGCGGCACGAGCGCGCAGCGCGAGTAGGCGCGAACGAATACAATGATCCCCGGTGTTCGGCATCTTCGGCATCTGCGGCCTGCTGGTGTTCATCCTGGCGCGCCCGCAGGAGTACGTGGAGGTGCTGCAGCGGCTGCCGATGCTGTACCTGTTCTGCGCCGGCGCGGTCGGCGGCTTCATCCTCGACGTCAAGCTGCGACGCAACGATCCGCGGCCGGTGCCCATCCTGCGCTGGGTGATCGCCTTCCTCCTCTGGGCCACGATCTGCAGCGCGGTGAAGGCCGGGCCGGCCTTCCAGCGGAACCTGATCGAGGTCGGGATCCTGTTCATCCTGTTCGCGACCATCGCGCACGGGGCGCAGACCTTGCGCGCGTTCCGCATCATCGCCGCGACCGTGATGCTCGTGGGGTTCTTCCTGGCGTTCGTCTGCATCCACCAGGGCATCCAGGACCGCTCGTGCATCGTCACCGACCCAGAGCACCCGGGCGAAGGCACGCCCGACGGCCGGCCCTGCGAGATGGCGAGCAACTGTTACGAGACCGACGCCGAGCCCGGCGCCGAGTATCGCTGCGAGAAGGCCGGCATGTTCGGCACGTACTCGATCGACGATCGCGTGCGTTACCGCGGCGAGCTCCACGATCCCAACGAGCTCGGCATGACCGTGTGCATCAGCGCGTTCGCGCTGCTCATCGCGTTCGCCAACCAGCGGCGGCGGCCGTTCACGATCGTCACGGCGATCGTCGGTGCCCTCGTGGTGCTCTGGTGTGTCCGGCTCACGCAGTCGCGCGGCGCGATCCTCGTGTTCGCGCTGGTGGTCTCGGTCTACGCGATCCGGCGGTTCGGCATCGGCGGCGTCATCGCCGCCGGCATGGCGGCGCTCCCGCTCGTCGCCCTCGGCGGGCGCAGCGGCGAGGCCGCCGACATGTCGACGCGCCTGCGCTACGAGGCCTGGCACGCGGGCCTGCAGATGTTCAAGCAGAGCCCGGTGTTCGGCGTCGGCCAGCGCCAGTTCTCCGAGCACCACTACATGACCGCGCACAACTCGTACGTGCTCGCGCTCGCCGAGCTCGGCTTCGTCGGGCTCGTGCTCTTCATCTGCCTGCTCTACCTGACGGTGAAGACGCTGGTGATGGGGGTGATCCAGCTCGAGGGCGTCCCGGGAGCGCGCCCGGCGCAGGTGTGGGCGATGGCGCTCCTGTCCTCGTTCGCCGGGATGCTGTTCTCGATCAACACGCTGTCGTTCAGCTACCACAGCGTGCTCTGGATCTACCTCGGGCTGGGCGGGGCGTGGGTCTCGATGGTTCGCCACCACAAGCCCGACTTCGACGTCCAGATCACCAGCCGCGACCTCGTCGTCATCGTCGGCGCGTGCGCCGCGTTCGCCGTCGTGGTCCTGCCGGTCTTCCTGCGTTTCAAGGGCGTTTGAGGATGCTACGCTTTCTGTATGGCGCCGTTTCGCGATGCGCTCGCCGACGAGGTGATGACGTCACCGACGAGCGCCGGCACGCTGTCGCTCGAGGTCGCGCCGCGTCACGTCGTCGTCGCGCTCGCTGACGTGCGCCTCGCGGTGTCCGAGGGGCGCCTCATCATCACGCGCGCCGCGCGCCGCCGCGTGCGCCGCGTCGTCCGCCCGATCGGCGCGCGGCTCATCGTCGCGCGCGGCCTGCCCAGCGAGGGCGTCGGCATCTGGCTCGAGCCCAGGCCGGGGGAGGTCGAGCGCGTGTTCGGCGCCGAGCCGCGTGACCTCATCGTCAACGAGGATGGCCTGGCCGCGTTGCGCCAGCTCGACCGGCTGGTCCGGCGCCTCGCGAACGCGCTCTCCTCCGTCGGGCACGGCGTCCGGGAGGCGCTCGAGATCGGGCCGGCGGCCGACCGCGGCCTCGACAAGGTGCTCCTCGCCGACTTCGGCGACCACGTGACGGTCTACCGCCGATCGCTGTTCCACACGCGCGCGCGCCGCCTGCTCGACGCCCACGAGGACGGGAGGATCGTCATCCCGACCCCGGCCGGCGAGGTGCGGGTCATGTGCGCGGGCCGGTTCACCTGCTCGGTGATCGGCGATTACGTCCGCTTCACGACGCCCGCCGGCGACGACCTCGCGCACGTGTCGCTGCCTTGGGTGTCGCGCGGTGATCGCGAGGAGATCGCCCGGCGGATCGGGGAGGTCGTCGAGCGAGGCCGCGCAGGCTCGGACACTTAGCCGCACGGGATGCGGTCCGCGGGCCATTGCGAACGGGTCTGACCGGACCCACCTTGGAACCCATGTTCGACAAGCGCTGGCGGATCGGAACCCTCCTCGGGTTTCCCGTCGAGATCAACCTGACCTTCCTGCTCCTCCTCGGGGTCGTCTTCATCTGGCTGGGCGGCGTCGCGGGTCTCGTCGTCGTGGCGATCGCGTTCGGCTCGGTGCTCCTGCACGAGCTGGGGCACGCCGTCGTCGCGCGCCAGCTCGGCGTCAACGTCTCCGGCATCGAGCTCCACTTCTTCGGCGGCGCGGCCAAGATGATCGAGATGCCGCGCTCGGCCAACCACGAGATCGCCATCGCGGCGGCAGGCCCGGCCGTCTCGTTCGTGCTCGCGGGGCTGGGCCTCGGTCTGGGCGCGCTGTCCGGGAGCTGGATGGTCTCGATCGTGGGATGGATCAACCTCACGATCGCGCTCTTCAACCTCATCCCCGCGCTGCCCATGGACGGCGGCCGGATCCTGCGCGCCCTCCTCACGCGCTGGATGGACTTCGTCCGCGCGACCGACGTGTCGGTGATGGTCGCGCGCGTGGTGGCGGTCGGCTTCGTGGTCGTCGGCCTCGCCGCCGGCATGTTCCAGCTCGCGCTCCTCGCGCCGTTCCTCTGGATCATGGGCACCGCCGAGCAGCGGCTCGCGCGCAACCTGGCGCACCGCTACGCCTACAATGGCGACGGTTACGTCACCCGACATGAGCCCAGAGCCGAGCGTCGCTACGTGATCCGGCAGCGAAACGGCCGCCTCGTGATCGAGCTGTTGTAGCCTCGACGGGTGCCACAGGAGATCCTCGCGATCGGACACCGCATCGCCGATCGCTACGTCGTTCGCGGTGTGCTCGGGCACGGCGCGATGGGCGCCGTGTACGAAGTCGAGGGGGCCGGCGGTGCGCGCCACGCGATGAAGGCGGCGTTGCCCGATCTCGAGGACGGCGGCGAGGCCGCGAGGCGGCTGGCGCGCGAGGGCAACGCGCTCCAGCTCCTCGAGCACCCCCACATCATCGGCGCGGTCGACCAGCTCCTCGAGGGCGGTCGGCTCTACGTCGTCATGGAGCTGGCGCGCGGCCTGCCGCTCTCGCAGATCGTGATGCGCGGGCCGCTCGCGCCGCGGCGCGCGCTGGTGCTCGCGCGTCAGATGCTGGAAGGCGTCGAGCACGCGCACGGGCGCGGCGTCGTCCACCGCGACCTCAAGCCCGACAACGTGATCGTCACGACGGCCGGCACGCCGGAGAACCCGTTCGAGCGGGTCAAGCTCCTCGACTTCGGGCTGGTCAAGCTGCTCGACGACGCGGCGGCGCTCATCGGCGGGTCCAAGCTGACGCGGACCGGGATCGCGTTCGGCACGCCGGCGTACATCGCGCCCGAGAGCGCACAGGGCCGGCCGATCGACGGGCGCGCCGACCTGTACGCGATCGGCGTGATGCTGTTCGAGATGCTGACGGGGCGGCTGCCGTTCGTCGAGTCCGATCCCGGCCGGCTCCTGCGCGCCCACGTCGCGACGCCGCCACCGGCGCTCGGTGACGTCGCGCCGGGCGCGCCGTTCGCGACGCCGGCGATGGAGGCGCTGGTCGGGGGCGCGCTGGCCAAGAAGCCCGACGACCGCTTCGCCGGCGCCGCCGCGATGCGGGCCTGCCTCGACGACGCGTTCCTCAGCGTCTCGTAGCGCGTCCGCGCCGGGGTGTCGGTCGGTCAGTCGTCTCAGTCGTCGTAGCGCGTGTCCGGGTGGCGCTCGAGCCACTGGCGGAGCGCGGCGCTCTCGCGCGAGGCGCCGTGCTTGCGCTCGAACTCGCGGAGCTTGTCGAGCGCCTCGCCGAAGTCGCCCTTGTGGACCTTGTCGGCGACCTTGCGCCAGTCCTTGGCGCTGCGCCCGTCGAGGTCGGGCGGCGGTGAGAACGACCGGGGCTGGTCGTCGGGCGCCGGCGCGGTCCACGACGGGCCCGCCGACGGCAGCGCGCCCGGGCTCGACGACCGGTCGCCGCCGTCGCCGCGGCCGGCGAGGACGACGACGAGTCCGAGGAGCGCGAGGACCACCGCGACCGCGATCGGCCAGCGTGGCGTGTGGCCGCGGGCCGGCGCCTCGGCGGGCGCGGCGGCCGGGGCCGGCGTGAGCGAGACGGCGTGCGCGACGTTCGCGGCCGACGCCGCCGGCGAGCCCCGGGTGGCGCGCGTCTCCGTCGAGCCCGAGCCGGCGAGGAGCTCGGCCATGTGCGTCGCGCTCGGCCGTGCCGCGGGCGAGACGGCGAGCCCGGCGGCGAGGATCGGCCCGAGCACGCCGAGCGACGGTGGGATCGAGCTCGGATCGATCACGGGCTGGTCGGCGAGCCGGATGAGCTCGGCCATGGTCGCGTCGCCGTGGGGACGCGCGCCGGTCGCCGCCTCGTAGAGCGTGGCCGCGAGGCCGTAGACGTCCGACGCCGGCGAGAACTGCCCGAGCGTGAGCGCCTCGGGCGCGGCGTAGGCCGGCGTGCCGAGGAACTGGCCGGAGATCGTGACCTCGGAGTCGGGCATGTGGGCGACGCCGAAGTCGGCGAGCTTCCACAGACCGCCGGCGCCACGCAGCACGTTGCCCGGCTTGACGTCGCGATGGACGATGCCGCGGGCGTGGGCCGCCTCGAGCGCGCGTGCGAGCTGGATGCCGAGGGCGCAGACCTCCTGGTGGGACAGCGGCCCGCGCTCGGCGATGACCGACTTGAGGGTCGGCCCCTCGACCAGCTCCATGACCAGGTAGGGCTCGTCCTCGTCGACGCCGAGGTCGAAGACCTGGACGACGCCGGGGTGGGCGAGGGCGGCGAGGGCGCGCGCCTCGGCGGCGAACCGATCGTGGAACGTGTGGGCGACGATGCCGAGGACGTTCTTGACGCGCTTGATGGCGACGTCGCGGCCGAGCTTCTCGTCGCGCGCGCGCAGCACCTCGCCCATGGCGCCGGTGCCGAGCACGCCGGTCACGCGGTAGCGACCGATGTCCACCGAAGGAGTCTATCCTGTCGCCCGATGCACTGCTGTCTCGGCTGCCGGCTCGTGCAGGCGTCGGCGCGCGAGTGCGCCGAGTGCGGCGCGGCCATGGTGGCGCCCATGGAAGGTCTGCGTGAGCTCCTGTCCTACCGCGACATGAACCTCGTGGCGGAACGCGACATGTGGCTCATCTCGGCGTTGCTCGCAGGCGGCAGCATCGTCATGCCGTTCCTCCTGCCGATCTCGCTCCTCACCCTCGGCGCCGCCGGGCTGCAGGCGCGCCGCCAGCGACGCGCGCGCGATCTGCAGCCGATCGCGGCGATCGCCGACACCCGTCTACCGGTCGCGCCCGCCGCCGTGACCGTGAGCGGCGTCGTGCACCCGCTCCACGCGCCCGCGCGTCACGCGTGGGACGACGGCTCGAGCGTCGCCGCCGAGCTGTCGGTCCGCTGGATCGGCGGCCTCTTCCTGCGCGCGACCGCGGTGGCGCCGTTCGTGGTGACCGCGCCCGGCGGCGACCTCGTCGTCCTCGGCACCGTCCGCTTCATGCCGCCGCTGCTCCGCTACCGCACCGGCGCCGCGCCCGAGGTCACCGGCGCCGACCCCCGCCTCGCGGCCCTCGGCGTCCCGCCGACCTGGCGCCTCGGCGGCGTCCTCCACGTCACCTCCATCCTCGCCGGCGAGAGCGTGCGCGTGGCCGGCACCATCACCGACGAGCCCGTCCCCGCCCTCGCCAGCTACCGCGACGGCGGCGTCGCCCGCGTCATGCGCGGCACCCCCGCCACCCCCGTCCTCCTCGAACCGGGGACAGGCTCCTAGGTCGCAACCTGGCGCCACACCCCGGCTTTTCGCGCGCACCGCGACTGGCGCCTCACGGACCGCCGTCGGGCGTGAACGAGGTCGCCGCGAGCTCCATCGCGTATGGCGCGTACCGGAAGTCGCGGATGAGCGCGACGCGATCGCCGTCCCACGTCAGCACGACGAAGCTGCCCGGCGCGGCCGCGTCGGGAGGCGAGTAGACGGCGAGCGCCGGCCGGCCGTCGAGCAGGCCGGGGACGGCGCGGAGCTCCGGCAGCGCCGCGTACCGCGCGAAGTACTCGCCCACGGCCTTGCCGCGCCGCTCGGCGCGCGCGACGAGCTCGAGGCGCGCCTCGTCCGAGAGCAGCGCGCGCAGGCCGTCCCAGTCGCGCGCGTTGAACCGCGCCGCGTACGCGTGGAGCCGGGCGCGCTCCTCGGGCGCAGGTGGCGCGGCGGGCGCGCGGTCGTCGGCGTGGGCGCGCAGCGTGGCGCGGCCGCGGACGAGCGCCGCCTTGACGGCGAGGAGCGTGAGCCCGGTGCTCTCGACGATCTCGTCGAGCGTGCAGCCGAGCACGTCCTTCAGGATCACGGCGCTCCGCTGCGCGACCGGGAGGCGCTGGAAGGCGGCGAGGGCGACGTGGACGATCGCCGGGTCGAGCCCCTCGTCGGCGGCGTCGTCGCCGGGGAGGTCGGCGACGGAGTCGGCGAAGCGTCGCTCGTGGCGGCGGAGCGCGTCGATCGCGGCGTTGTGCGCGATCCGGAAGAGGAGCGGTCGAGACATGTCGCTGCCTCCGGGCGTGGCGCCGAGCGCGCGCGCGAGCGCCTCCTGGACGATGTCCTCGCCGTCGATGATCGAGCCCATGAGCCGCGCGCAGTAGCGGTGGAGCTCGGGACGCAGGGCCTGGATCTCGTCGGGGGTCACGGCGCGATCACAACACCTCGAGGCCCTTGCCGGTCAAGCCCAGCACGGTCGCGCCGGCGCCGGCCTCGCCGCGCGCGATCGCCACGATCGCACGTGCGACGCCCGCCGCGTCGAGCGGGGCCGGGAAGCGCTCCATGAACCTGGCGACGGTGATGCCGCTCTCGGCGGCGTAGCGGGTCGCGGCGGCGGCGCCGAGCGCGGTGTCGACGAGGAGCTGCCTGGGCGCGAGCGCGACGAAGCGGATGCCGAGCTCGCGCGCGGTGGACTCGCGCTGCAGGTAGCTCGCGAGGAACATCTGCATGCGCTTGGCGCCGGCGTAGCCGCCGGAGAGCGGTGAACCGGCGAGGCCCGCGCCGCTCGAGACGATGATGACGGTGCTGCCCGGGCGAAGCGGTCGCGCGAGCGCGGCGCGTCCGATCTCGTACGCGAGCTTCACGTCGCTGTTCCAGGCCGCGGAGAAGTCCTCCCAGCTCAGGCGGTCGACCGGGTCCATCGGCGGACGCACGCCGGCGGCGACGACGACGAGCTCGGGCCCGTCGGCGAGGAGCGCGCGGACGGTGTCGGGATCGGTCGCGTCGCCGGCGCGCGGGACGGCGCCGTCGAGCCCGTGGAGCCGTGCGGCATCGCGGCCGACGGCGGTGACACGCGCGCCCTGCGCGAGGAGCTCGAGCACGGTCGCGCGGCCGATGCCGCTGCCCGCGCCGATGACGAGTGCGTTGGTGGTCATGGTTCCTCCGGATGCTCAGTGGTAGGTCAAGGTGACGAGCAGCGCGGGCGCGGCGATGCGGATCGAATCGTCGACGCCGTACAGGCGATACGCGGTGAGGCGGGCGAGCGCGCCGACGCTCCACTCGGCCGCGACGAAGCGGTCGTAGCCGACGCCGACCATCGCCCCGTATCCGAAGCCGACCTGCGACGCGCGCGTGTCGCTGCCATCGAGATAGCCGGCGGCGAAGAGGAGCCCGCCCTGGAGCTGGAGTCCGCCGCGCGCGTCGAGCCAGTAGGCGACGAACGGTCCGGTGCCGGAGACGTGCTGGCCGCCGGGGTCGGCGCCGTCGTAGGAGGGCGAGGGCGAGACCATCGGAAAGGTGCCGCCGCCGACGACGAGGCGCGGGCGCACGGTGACGCCGGCGGCGAGCTCGGTGTTGACGCTCGGGCCGCGGGCGTCGCTGTCGGCGCCGGCGGCGGGCGAGAACGTCGCGAGCGGGTAGCCGGGACCGATCCCGACGCGGAGATAGACGCCGTCGTGGGTGCGCGGCGCCGCGGCGGTGGGCGTGGCGACGATCAGGAGGAGGACGAGCGAGACGATGGAGGAGGCGAGGGCGCGCGGGCACATGCCTCCACGACGGCCGGGGAGCGCGAAAAGATGCGGTCGCGGGGCGCCAGTCGCGCTCGGAGCGAATTCCCTCGTGATCGCGGTTGGTTGCGACCCCGGAGCCTGTCCCCGGTCAGAGGCGGGCGAGGGTCTCGTCGCGGACGGCGGCGGCGACGACGGAGCGCGGGGCCGCGCGCTCGGCGCCGACGAGGTCGGTGGTGAGCGGCTTGCCGCGGGCGACGATCGTCGTCACGGCGTCGTCGATGGCGCGGTGGGCGCGCACGAGGCGGTCGTCGCCGCGGCGGCGGCCGAGCCAGAGGAGGGCCTCGGCGGTGGCGAGCAGCATCGCGAGCGGGTTGGCGAGGTCCTTGCCGGCGAGCGGCGGGGCCGACCCGTGGATCGGCTCGAACATCGCGTGGTCGTCGCCGACGTTGCAGCCGACGGCCATGCCCATGCCGCCCTGGAGGACGGAGCCGAGGTCGGTGAGGATGTCGCCGAACATGTTGGTGGTGACGACGACGTCGTAGTGCTCGGGGCGGGTGAGGACGAACATGGCGAACGAGTCGACGATCGCCACGTCCTTCTCGATGTCGGGGAAGTCGGCGCCGATCTCCTTGAACACCTCGAGGAAGAGCTTGCAGCCGTAGAGGACGTTGTTCTTCACCACGCAGGTGACGCGCTTCTTGCCGTCGACCGGCGCGCCGGTGCCGCGGGCCCGGCTCGTCTCGAACGCCTTCTTGATCACGCGGCGCGACGCGGCGCGCGTGATGACGCGCGTGTCGATCGCGGCGTCACCGACCACGCCGCCGATGCCGCTGTAGAGGCCCTCGGTGTTCTCGCGCAGGATGATCATGTCGACCATGCCCGGCTCCCACACCTGCGCGAAGCGGCCCGACAGGCCGTGCTTGACGCCCTTGAGCAGCCGGATCGGCCGGATGTTGGCGTAGAGGCCCAGCCGCATGCGGTTGCCGATGACCGGCGACCAGCCCGCCATCTTGCCGTCGGCCATCGTCACCGGCTGGCCGTCGGGTCCGTTCCACCCGACCGCGCCGAGCAAGATGACGTCGGCGTCCTTGCAGCGCTGCTCGGCGCCGTCGGGCCAGTCGCGCCGTCCGTGCTGCTGGTAGTAGCGCCCCCCGCAGGGGATCTCGTCGAGCTCGAAGCCGACGCCCAGCTTCGGCGCGATCGCCTCGAGCAGCATGCGCGCGTCGGCGGCGACCTCGGCGCCGATCCCGTCGCCAGGCAAGAGGACCACGTGATACGACGGCTTCGCGGTCAGCACGCGGCGACGCTATCACGGCGGGCGCGCGCGTGAGCGGCGCTACGGGAGCGGATGGAGGCCTGCGTCTCCGCTCGGACACGCGATCGCCGCCTCGATCCGTTCCAGGCGGTCGTAGCGCGCCTGCAGCTCGGTCCGGTACCTGCGATCGTCGGTGTGGGCGATCTCGTTGAGCAGTGACCTGCGCTGGGTGGTCACGATCTCGGCAAGCAGCCGCACCTCGGGCTCGTTCAGTTCGATGTGCATGGGGCACCTCCGGGGTTGCCCGATCAACATAATCCCGCTGGGCTCAGGGGCCAGTGAGCGCGGCCAGCGCGGCCACCGCGATGTGTCGATCCGCGTGCGCCCGCGCAAGGGCTGCGTCGGCCGCGGCCTGCTGGTCCTGGCGGGTCAGGACGTCGAAGTTCGTACCCGCCCCGGCCTTCCATCGGTCGATCTCGAGCTTCACGTTCTTCTCGGCGAGCTCGGCGGCGCGCCTCGCGGCGGCGATCCGCTTGTCCGAGAGGACGACCGCGTCGACGGCGCGCTGCACCTCGGCGGTCAGGCGGCCGCGGCTCGCCTCGCGCAGGTGCGCGAGCTGCTTCTCCTCGAGCCGCGCCATCTCGCGCTCGCCGCGCGCCGCGCGGTCGCCCACCGGCAGGACCAGCGATAGCGAGGCGCCGGCCTGGTAGCCGTCGAAGCGCGCCAGCTGGCTCCACGCGTCGCCCGCCACGGCGGCGTTGCCGGTCGGACCGCCGCGCACGAGCAGGTCGAGCTGCGGGCCGGTGCTGCCGTCGGCCGCGCGGGTGCGCGCGTCGGCGGCGCGTGACCGGAAGTCGATCGCCTTGAGCTCGGGAGAGAAGCCGAGCGTCCGGGCCAGCGCGTCGGTCGCGGCGGGCGCCGGCGGCGTCGGCGCGTCGAGCGCGTCGGCGGCGGCGAGCGGCCGCGGATCGCCATCCTCGAGCGCCATCAGCACGCGCAGCTCGAGCGCGCGCTCGCCGAGTGCCTGCTCCGCCGCGACCAGCGCGGCCTCGCGCGCGGCGATCGCCTGCTCGACCGCGAGCACCTCGAGCTCCGCGCCCGTGCCGGCGCCGACGCGCGCGCGCGTGATGGCGAGCTGCTCGCCGGCGAGCGCCAGCGCGCTCTCGCGGATCGCGAGCTCGCGCGTCGCGTAGGCGAGCTCCCAGTAGGCGCGCGACACGTCGAGGACGAGCCGGGTGTCGGCGAGCGTGAGCATGGCGGCCTCGGCGTCGGCGCCGGCGCGGGCGCTGCGGCGGCCGGCGTCGTGGACGGCGCGCCCCCGCCCGCGCAGGAGCGGCTGCTGCCACACCAGCTCGGCGCGCGGGTTGTGCACGGTGTACGCGAGGTCGGTCGGCGGGCCGCCGGCGGCGAGCAGCGCCTCGGTGCGGCTCACGCCGTCGGAGACCTGGACGCCGAGGCGTCCGCCCCACGCGAGCGGCTTCCACACGCCGACGCGCGCCACGATCGTGTCGAGGTCGGTCTCCTGGAAGAACGGGCCCATCGTCGGCTCGGTCGAGCGGGTGAGTCCCTCGACGTGCGCGTCGATCACCCAGTCGTCGACGCCGGCGGCGGCGCCGACCTGCGCCCGGGCTCGCTCGACCGCGACCGCCTGTGCGGCGCGGGTGTCATTGCCGTCGCGCGCGATGGCGACGGCCTCGTCGAGCGAGATCGGGCGCGTGTCGGCCGCCGCGACGGCGGGGACGGCGAGCACGGAGAAGAGGACGGCGAGTCGTGTCACGGCGTCGCTCCCGGCTCCAGGTGCACGTCCATGCGCAGGCCGAGCGGCAAGGCCGGCGCGTCATCGAGCGCGACCACGACCTCGAGCACGCGGGTGTCGATGCGCGCCCGCGGATCATCGAGGCGCTGGGTCTTGCGGCCGAGCTCGCCGACCACGCGCGTGACCTTGCCCGGGAAGCGCCGGTCGCCGTAGGCCAGCGCCGTCGCCCACGCGACCTGGCCGACCGCGACGCGCGACACGTCGACCTCGTCGACCTCGACCCGCAGCTCGAGGCGCGAGGTGTCGGCGATGACGAGCACGGTCGTCGGCGGCATCGTCGTCACGTGCTCTCCGGCCTCGTGCAGCCGGCGGATCACGGTGCCGGCGCGTGGCGCCCGCAGCTCGTGCTGCGCCAGGAACGCGCGCGCTTCCTCGAGCTCGGCCCGGGCGGCGTCGTGCGCCGCGCGGGCCTCGGCGATCACCTCGGCGCGGGAGCCCGAGCGCAGGAGCGACGCGCGTGCGGCGGCGGCGCGGGCCTGCGCGGCGCTGGCGTCGGCGAGCCCGCGCGCCGTGTCCACCTCGGCCAGCGGGATGGCGCCGGGGTTGGCCGCGAGGAGCGCTTCGGCCCGGTCGCGCGCGATGCCGCGCTCCTTCGCCTGCGCGGCGGCGGCCTCGGCCTCGGCGTTCGCCGCCTTGATCTCGTCGGAGCGCGCGCCGCGCACCGCGGCGTCGTGGCGCGCCTTCGCGGCCGCCACCGCGGCCTCGGCGCGCGTCATCCGCGCCTGGGCGATGCGGTCGTCGAGGCGGCCGAGCACCTGGCCCGCGGCGACGCGGTCGCCCTCGTCCACGGTGAGCTCCGCGATCCGGCCGCTCGTCTCGAAGCCGAGCTCGACGCGATCACCCTCGGCCTCGACGAGGCCGGGCGCGACGAGCACGGTGGCCGCCGGCGCGGTCACGGCGGGAGCCGCCGGCGCGCTCGAGCGGGACCACGCGACGCCGCCGATCGCGACGGCGGAGAGCAAGAGCGCGGCACCGAGCTTGGACTTCATCGACATCGACATGAGCGGGACTCCTTCACGCAGCCTGGGGGTGTTCGATCTTCTCGACGGCGACGACGCGGCCGTCCTCGACGCGCGCCACCCGGTCCGCGAACTTCGCGAGCCGCGGGTCGTGGGTGACGACGACGACCGCGCGGCCCTGCACGGTCGCGAGCTCGCGCAGGAGCGCCATCACGCCGAGCGCGGTCTTGGTGTCGAGCGCCGCGGTCGGCTCGTCACCGATGATCATCGGCGGGTTGCCGCCGAGCGCGCGCGCGATCGCGACGCGCTGCTTCTGGCCGCCCGACAGGTCGCCGGGCTTGTGGTGCATCCGGTTCTCGAGGCCGACCGACGCGAGCAGCCGGCGCGCCTCGGCGTTCGCGTTCCTGGCGCGCGGGTCCTTCATCTTGATGGCGATCGCCACGTTCTCCTCGGCGGTGAGCGCCGGGAACAGGTTGAAGCCCTGGAAGATGAAGCCGAACGTGCCGGCGCGGATCGGCGGCAGCGCGCGCTGGGGCAGCGCGGTCACCCGCTCGCCGCGCACGAACACGTCGCCGCGCGTCGGGCGCAGGAGCAGCCCGAGGATCGAGATGAGCGTGGTCTTGCCCGAGCCCGACGGACCCTCGATGAGGAGGATCTCGCCGGGGTAGACCGACAGATCGGCGTCCTCGAGCGCGTTCACCTGGGTCTCGCCGCTGCCGTAGATCTTGGTGACCCCGGAGAGCGTCGCGATGGGAGCTGGCTGGTTCATCGTGTTCACCCCTTGAAGACGGAGGCCGGGTCGAGGCGGAGGACCTTGATCACCGAGAGCAGGGACGCGAGGCAGCACATCACCGCGGTGAGCACTGCCGTCGTGATGACGAGGTTCTGCGTGAGCAGGACGTTCAGGTTGGCGCCGGCCATCGCGGCCTTCGACGCGAGCGCCAGGCCGCCGCCGAGCACCATGCCGACGACCGCCGAGATGAGCGCCTGGTAGACGATGACGCGCAGGATGGCGCTGTTGCGCGCGCCCATCGCCTTGAGCGTCCCGTACTCCTTCAGGTGCTCGAGCGTGCCGTTGTAGAGGATCTGCCCGACGACGACGAGGCCGACGATGACGCCGAGCGCCGCCGTGGTGAAGAAGCCGGCGCCGACGCCGGTGCGCGACGACCAGTAGTCGCGCGCGCGCGCCGACATCGTCGGCCCGGTGTACGCGTCGAGCCCGGGCAGCTCCGAGAGCCGCCGCGCGAGCGCCTCGCGATCGACGCCGGGCGCGGCCTCGACCATCACGTAGTTGAAGCGGTCGGCGGGGTAGAGCGCGTACGCGCGCGCGCTGTCGAGGTCGGCCCACACGAAGGGCGACGTGGTGAAGCTGCGGATGCCCTTGGTCAGCGCGACGACCTCGGCGCGCGCGCCGAAGATCTCGCGGCGCTCGCCGACCTTGTCGACCTTGAGCTTGGCCGCCTCCGAGACGTCGACGACGATGCCGCCCGGCTCGTGGATGCGGCGTGGATCACCGTCGACCACGTGCCACGGCCGCAGGAGGCGCCCTCCCGGCTCGAGGCCGACCACCTGCACGCCCTGGGTGCCGCCGTCGGCGAGCCGGAACTGACCGAACGCGAGCAGCATGCGCTCGGCGTGCGCGACGCCCGGGGTCGACGCGACCTTGTAGAACGAGCGATCGTCGATCGGCGCCGAGAAGTCGAAGTTCTCGCTGCCCTCACCCGTGACCCAGACGTCGGCGGTCGCGTGATCGATCAGGTTCGACGCGTTCTGCATGAACCCGAGGAAGAGCCCGATCTGGACCAGGACCAGCATCACGCTGATCGAGACGCCGGCCGCGGCGACCGAGAACTTGATCCGGTCGTGGAGGAGGATCTTGCGAGCGAGCGTCCACACGATGGGGACTGAGAGCACCCGCCGTGCCCGATCGTCTCGCGCGGCAAGTGCGCGTGGCGGCTCGGCTTCCGGCGTTTGCCACGAGTAACGAAGTGTTACCCGGGTAACGAAGCGTTACGCGGCGGCGCGCGCCTGCGCCGGCAGCACGATCGTGAACGTCGAGCCCTCGCCCGGCTGCGAGCGCACGGCGATGTCGCCGCCGTGGCCGCGCACCACCTTCTGGCAGATCGCGAGGCCTAGCCCGGTGCCGTCGGGGCGCGTGGTGAAGAACGGCTCGAAGATGCGCGCGAGGTCGGCCGGCGCGATCCCGGCGCCGTGATCGACGACGTCGATGGCGACGTGGTCGCCGTCGCGGCGCGTGCGCAACGCGATGGTCGCGCCCTCGGGCGAGGCCTTGGCCGCGTTGTCGAGCAGGTTCCACAGGACCTGGCGCAGCCGCTGCGGATCGACGGCGACCGGCGGCACGTCGTCGCCGTGCTCGCGCGCGAGCGTCTGCTGGCGTTCGCCGAGCAGCGGCTCGATCACCCGCGCCGCGTCGTCGGCGACGTCCCGGAGCTCGATGGTCTCGCGGTGCAGCGCGAGCGGCTTGGCGTAGTCGAGCAGCTCCTTCACGTGGTCGTCGAGGCGGCGCAGCTCCTCGAGCGCGATGTCGAAGTGCTCCATGTCGTCGGGCGGCAGCCGCACCTTGCGGCGGAGCATCTGCACGTTCATCTGCACGCTGGTCAGCGGCGTGCGGATGTCGTGGGCGATCGCCGCCGCGAACGAGCCGAGCGCGGCGAGCCGGCTCTTCTCCTCGAGCTCGCCGGCGAGGCGGCGCAGCTCGCAGGCCGAGGCGAGGCGGTCGGCGAGGCTCTCGGCGGCGAGCAAGGTCTCGCGATCGCGGACGCCGCGGTGGATCTCGAGCGCGCCGTGGAGCTGCGCGCCCGTGCGCACCGGCACCAGCAGCGAGGTCTCGTCGCGCCGCGTGCCGGCGGCGAGCCCCTCCCGGTCCTCGCTCGCGAGGGCCGCCATTGGCAGGAAGCGCGCCGTGCCGCCCTCGCTGATCGCGGCGAGCGTCCGGGTCGCGAGCTCGGCCATCTTCGCCGGATCGCCGGTCTCGGCGGCCACTGCCTCGTCGAGCAGCTCGCGCCGCCGGGCGCGGCGCGGGTCGACGCCCGCCTCGACGCGCGGCCGCAGCCAGTTGGTGATCGCGAACACCAGGAGCGGGATGAGCGACGCGAGGAGGAGGAGCGCCAGGCCGAGCACGGGATAGCGGAGGCGGACCTCGAGCGCGCCGTAGAGCGCGAGCCCGGTGAGCCCGAGCCCGGCGAGGAAGAACGCGGCCTCGATCGCGAGCTCGCCGAGCGCGCTGCGCGTGGTGAAGAGGTTCGAGCGCACGATGCCCATGCCGATCATCACGAACGACAGGAGGACGGCGACCGACGACTCGAGCCAGAGGATCGTGCCCCACGTGTCGGTCGAGACCTCGCCGTAGAGGCTGTAGACGATGTTCGCCGTGATCCAGCGCATCATCAGGGCCGCGACGACCAGCTTCACGCCGAGCCGGTCGCCGGCGACGCGGCGCAGGTTGCGCATCTGGAAGCTGATCATGAAGATCGTCGCCGGGATGAAGAAGAGGGCGTTGGAGGCGTGCGACGCGCGATCGCGATCGATCACGAGCATGACCGAGGTCAGGATCGTCGCGGCGACGAGCGGGACGCGGAAGCGCCACGGCAGCGGCCGGTTGAACGGGAACGACCACGCGAACTCGAGCGTCGCCCAGCCGAGGAACGGCGCGATCGTCGCGCACGGCAGGAGCACCGAGGTCTCGGCGATCTCGTAGCCGCTCAGCACCGACGTGCCGCGGAAGATCGCCATCGTGGCGTCGAGCAGCCCGAGGACGAAGAACGTCCGGTTGTCGTGGCGGCGGGGATCGGCGCGCAGGATGAGCGCGGCGAATCCGACCCCGAGCGAGCCGATGAGGATGAACAGGACGCCGTTCATCGTTTGGGTCATGGCTCGTCCTCCTCGGCGCCGCGGCCGGCCGGGCGCACGAGGCCGAAGTCGTCGATCTTGCGGTCGAGCGTCGGCCGGCTGATCTCGAGGACGGCGCAGGCCTTGCGCTTGTTCCAGCCGACGGCGGTGAGCACGCGCTCGACGTGGCGGCGCTCCATCTCGCGCAGCGGGAGCAGGTCGCTCTCCGCGGTGCGTGGCGTGGTCGCGGGGGACGCGGGTGGTGCGTGTCCGGCGGCGGCGGGCGCCGCGCTCTGGATCATCGGCAGGTGGCGCGCCTCCAGCACCTCGCCTTGCGAGAGCACGACCGCGCGCGTGAGCGCGTTCTCCAGCTCGCGCACGTTGCCGGGCCACGGGTAGCGCGCCAGCGCTGCCATGGTATCGGGCGCGACCGCGCGCACCTGCTTGTGCAGCTCGCGATTGATCTTCGCGAGCAGGCCCTCGACGAGGAGCGCGACGTCCTCGGGCCGCTCGCGCAGCGGCGGCAGCCGGATCTCGACGACGCGCAGGCGGTAGTACAGGTCCTCGCGGAACTCGCCGCGCTCGACCATCGCGGTGAGATCGCGGTGGGTCGCGGCGATGATGCGGGCGCGCAGCGGCACCGCGCGCCCGTCGCCGACGCGCTCGAAGGTGCGCTCCTGGATGACCCGCAGGAGCTTGGCCTGCAGCTCCAGCGGCAGCTCGCCGATCTCGTCGAGGAACAGCGTGCCGGCGCCGGCCAGCTCGAAGCGGCCGACCTTGTCGCCGATCGCGCCGGTGAACGCGCCCTTGACGTGGCCGAAGAGCTCGCTCTCGAGCACGCCCGGCGCGAACGCGGTGCAGTTGATCGCGACGAACGGCTTGTCGCGATCGGCCGACGCGTAGTGGATCGCCTTGGCGACGAGCTCCTTGCCGGTGCCGCTCTCGCCGAGCATGAGCACGCTGGCCTTGCTCGTCGAGACCGCGCCGATCTGCTTGTACACCTCGCGGATCGCGGCGCTCTTGCCGATGATGTTGCCGACCTGGAAGCTCTCGCTCTCGCGCGCGACGAACTGGCCGAGCGCGCGCTCGGCGTCGCGCGACTCGGCGGCGCGACGCACGACCAGCCGCAGGCGATCGATGTCGATCGGCTTCACCAGGTACTCGTACGCGCCGAGCTGGATCGCCTTCACCGTCGACTGCATGTCGTCGCGCGCGGTCACGACGATCACCGGCGGCGGATGCGGCGCCGCCCGCACCTCGCGCAGCACGTCGAACCCGTCGGCGCCGGGCAAGCCGAGGTCGAGGAGGATCACGTCGGCGCCGGGCGCGACGCGCATCGCCTCGGGGCCGTCGGCCGCGGTGACGACGTCGAGGCCCTCGCTGGCCAGGAACTTCTCCAGGCTGCGGCGGATCGACCGATCGTCATCGACAACGAGCACACGGGTCACGGCGCCCCTCCGTACATCAAGCGCCGTGCCGACGCGCAACTCGGCGAGATCCGTTCGTCCCGATCGAAGTCGACGGACCCCACGTAACGGAACGTTACTACGGCCCGGCGTCAGGGCGCGCGCGTTTCGTCGAACAGCTTGTCGAGCAGCGCCCGGCTGGAGCGCTCCTCGCCGCGGGCGATGGCGTGGACCAGCGCGACCACGTGCGCGTTCACCGGCGTCGGCACACCGTGCAGCTTGCCGCGGTCGACGACCTCACCGTTCAGGAAGTCGATCGCCGGCACCCGGCCGCGCTCGATGGCGGCCAGCATCGAGCTGCGCATGCGGCGGTAGCGCACGCCGATGGCCAGCAGGAGCGCGTGCTTGGCGGTCAGCCCGGGCGAGCCGACCTTCTTCTTCTCGGCGTCGGTGAGCGCGATCCAGTCGAGGTCGATCGTGCCGGCGACCTTCTCGAGCCGGATCTGCTCCTTGCGCGCGACCGCGACCACCTCGGTCATGATCTCGAGCGCGAGGCGACGCACGCGGCGCACGCGCGACAGCGGGCCGAGCCGCTCGCCGCCGATCGTGCCCAGCGACGAGATCGCGCAGTTGAGCGCGAGCTTGCTCCAGCGCGCGCCCAGCAGGTTGCTGGTCATCGCCACCGGCCCGATCGCCTCGAGCAGCGCGCCCACCTTCCGGCACGCGTCGTCGGGGTCGCCGTGCATGCGGCCGATCGTGAAGCCGCCCATCGCCGTCCGGTCGTAGAGCCCGGGCTCGGGCATCGACGCGCCCCACGAGACGATCGCGCCGATCACGCGCTCGGCGCCGGCGATGCGGGCGATGCGCGCCTCGCACAGGCCGTTCTGCAGGACGATCATGTTGCCGTCGTCGGCGAGCGCCGGCAGTGCGGTTCGCGCCGCGTCCTCGACCTGCGGCGGCTGCGTCGCGAGCACGACGAGGTCGAAGCGCTCGCCCGGCGGCGGCGCGGCGACGACGCGGCCGGGCACGGCGCGGTCCTCGCCCTCCTCGCGCAGGCGGAAGCCATCACGCGCCACGGCGGCGCGGATGTCGGCGTTGGTCGAGACCGCGGTGACGGCCGCGCCGACCTCGGCGAGCGTGCCGGCGACGATGCCGCCGATGCCGCCGGCGCCCATGACGAGCACCCGCACCCGTTCAGCTGGCTCTGCGTCCACGTCCACGGCGCGGTTTTACCCCCGCGCCCGCGCCGGTGCCCGCCCGCGCGCCGGTTATCCGCCGACGAACTGGCCGTACCGCTCGATCCGCTCCGCCAGCCGCGCCCCGAGCAGCTCGTGCGCCGCCGCCAGCGCCGCGTGGATCTGCCGCGCCTCCTCCTGGTAGCTCCTCCGCTTCTCCGGCGTCCAGTAGTGCGGCGGCTCCTCGAGGTTGTTGATGCGATCGGCGAGCTTCACCACCCACACCTCGCGCGGGCACGCGTGGATGCGGCGCAGACTGTCGTCGAGCTGCTCGCCCTTGGGCAGCCCGGGATCCTTGCTGAGCGCCGCCACGCCGCGCGCCACCGCGTCGCCGAACCTCCGCGCCACCTCCGCGGCTGACGTGCCGGTGTCCTCGACGACGTCGTGGAGGAGCGCGCACACCACCGCGAGATCGGGATCCGGCACCGGCTCGAGCGCGATGCCACGCATCACCTCCGCCGCCACCGACGTCAGGTGCACCAGGTACGGCCGCTCGCTGCCCGGCAGCTTCTGCCCGGCGTGACGATCGGCCGCGAACTGCAACGCCTCGACGTACTTCTCCGGGCTCCACATGGCTGCATTATGCGCTCGCTGGCCGGTTCGTCGGGGGCTCGCGCGAGGCCATACTCGCGGCTCATGGCTTCCGACGTCCTGCGCGCCGTCACCCTCAACATCTGGAACCGCCAGGGGCCGTGGCCCGAGCGGCTCCCGCTCATTCGCGACGGCCTCGCCGCGCTCGAGCCCGACGTGGTCGGTCTGCAGGAGGTGCTCGGCTTCCCCGGGATGCCGAGCCAGGCGCACGAGATCGCGGCGCCTCTGGGCTGGCACGTGCACCACGTGCCGGCGTGGAACGTCGGCGGCGGGCTGACGTTCGGCAACGCGATCCTCAGCCGCCACCCGCTGCTCGACCCGCACAGCCTGCCCCTGCCGTCGCCGCCCGGCTACGACACGCGCACCGCCGCGTTCGCGCGCGTCGACGCGCCCCACGGTCCGTTCCCGGTGTTCGTGACGCACCTGACCTACCAGCATCACCTGGGCAGCGCCCGCTGCCAGCAGGTCCGCGCGCTCACCGATCACGTGAAGACGCTCGCGGTCACCGATGGACCGCCGCCGATCCTGATGGGGGACTTCAACGCTGATCCCGACTCCGACGAGATGCGCTTCCTGCGCGGCCTGACCCCGCTCGGCGGCGAGAGCGTCTACTTCGCCGATGCGTGGCTCGCGACCGCGGGGCAGGCGCGGGACGCCGGGCCGGGATGGACGTACGACCGGCGCAACACCTATGCGCTCCGCTCGCGCGAGCCGTCCCGGCGCATCGACTACATCTACGTCCGCGGCCCCGACCGCCACCTGCGGGGTGAGCCGCTGTCTGCCCGGGTCTGCCTGAACGAACCAGCCGGCGGCGTCTGGCCGTCGGATCACTTCGGTGTCTTCGCCGAGATCCAGGCCGCGACCCGCCCGCACGACCCGTTCTAGCGCGGCCTGGCCGTTATAGAAGTGCGCGGTCTGTTTCGGTTCCGCCCCAACACACGATAGAATTTTCGGGCGATGGAAATCACCTTCTGGGGCGTCCGGGGGTCCTACCCGGTGCCCGGGCGCGCGACGATCCGCTACGGCGGTCAGACGTCGTGCGTGGAGGTGAGGACGTCGAGCGGGAGCTCGCTCATCGTCGACGCCGGCACCGGCCTGCGCGCGCTCGGCCAGAAGCTCGCGCGCGAGGGCGTGCAGCGTCGTCACCACATCCTGCTCTCGCACGTGCACTGGGATCACATCCAGGGCCTGCCGTTCTTCGAGCCGGCGTACATCTCGGGCAACACGGTGGAGGTGTACGCGCTGCTCACCGCCGCCGACGAGCTGCAGCAGGTGATCGGCGGCATCACGCGCCACGAGTTCTTCCCGGTGCCGCTGGAGGCGGTGCCCGCCGAGATCAACTTCCACGAGGTCGATCCGGGCCTGCCCATGCTCGTCGAGGGCGTGACCATCCTGCCCTTCGCGCTCAACCATCCGTTCGGCTCGGTCGGCTATCGCCTGGACGCCGACGGCACCAGCGTCGCGTACGTGAGCGACACCGCGCCGTTCACCGACGTGCTCCACAAGCAGCACTTCCTGTCCGGCCTGGAGACGCTCACCGACGAGGATCGGCGGGTGCTCGCCGACATGCGCGCGGCGCTCGTGAAGTCGCTCAAGGGCTGCGACACGGTCATCTACGACACCCACTTCCTCCCCGAGGAGTACGCGCGCTTCCCGCACTACGGCCACTCCACGCCCGACCAGGCGCTCGAGGTCGTCGCCGGCAACGACGTGCGGCGGCTCATCCTCTATCACCACGCGCCGTCGCACACCGACGACCAGATGGACGAGATGGCCGCGCGCTACAAGGAGAAGGGCGCGGCGGTCGGCGTCGACGTGATCACCGCGTGCGAGGGCATGGTGCTGACGGTCGGGCCCAAGGCGGCGGCGGGGGCCTCGTGAAGATCCGCTTCTGGGGCGTGCGCGGCTCGTTCGCGATGTGCGGCAAGGAGTTCCTGCGCTACGGCGGCAACACGTCGTCGATCGAGCTGGTCTCCGACGACGGCGGGCGCCTGCTCATCGATCTCGGGACCGGCGCGACCGAGTACGCCAAGACGCTGATGGCGACCGAGTTCGGGCAGGGCAAGGGCAAGCTCGCGGTGCTGCTCACGCACACGCACCTCGATCACATCCAGGGCCTGCCGTTCTTCACGCCGTTCTTCATCAAGGGCAACCAGCTCCGCATCCTCGGGGCCGATCCGGCCGGCTCGACGCTCAAGGGCACGCTGCAGAACCAGCTCGCGCCCCACTACAGCCCGCTCAACGGCCTCGAGAACCTCGCCGCCGGCGTGAGCATCGAGAGCTTCCTGCCCGGCACCGAGCTCACGATCGACGAGTTCGAGATCACGACGGCGGCCGTGCCCCACGGCACGATGTGGACGACGGCCTTCCGCATCAAGGCCGACGACAAGGTCGTGACCGTGCTCTCCGACGTCGAGTACCCGGCGCCGCACCGCCCGACGCGCGAGGCGTTCGCGCTGGCGGCGGGCGCCGACCTGCTCGTCCACGACGCGATGCATGACGACGCCGCCTACGCGATGGCGCGTGGCTGGGGGCACTCGCCGGTCTCGGCCGGCGTGCACCTCGCGGGCGCCGCCGGCGTCGGCAAGCTCGCCCTCTTCCACCACAGCCCCGACGCCACCGACGCCGCGATCGACGCGATCGTCGAGGCGGCGCAGGCCCGCACCTCGATCCCGGTGATGGCCGCGGCCGAGGGCACGTATCACGAGATCTGACGACCGCGCCGCGGACTGGCTCAGCGGACGCCGGCGTCGGGCGCCAGGCCTTCGATCCGCTTCGCCTCCGCCTCGATGTGGTGGATCATCTTCTCCACCTTGGTCCGATCCGGCGCATCGGTGGCCTCCGTCAGGTAGCGGCGGTAGTAGACGACGGCCTGGCGATAGGCCCCGGCGTCGCCGGACGTCTTGCCCTTCTGCTGGAAGGACGCGGCGACGTTGTAGAGCAGGGGCGCGGCGCGTGTCGACGCGTACGCGTCGAGGAACATGAGCGCGGACTCGTCGTAGCGTCGCTCCGCGTACGCCTCCTGCGCGGCCTCGAAGCGCGTCGCCGCGGCGCCGAAATCGTTCGAGCCCTTGAGCTGCTCCATGGCGCGGTCGAGCTCGGCGGCGCGTCGGCGCTGCGCGTCCGCGTCGCGGCGGGCCGCCACGGCGAGCACGCTCACGAGCACCACGACGACGACGAGCGCCGCCGCCGCCGCGAGGATCATCAGCGTGCGCCAGCGCGGGCGCGCCGCCGCGCGTGTCGGCGGTGTCGCGCGCGCCGTCTCGAGCGTCGCCAGGAGCTCGGTCATCGACGGGAACCGGTCGCCACGGTCTCGCTCCAGGCCGCGCGCGATCACCTCGTACACGCTTGCGGGAACCGAAACGTCGGGTTGCGGCGGGCGCACCGCCCCGGCCAGGACCTGCTCGGTGAGCGCGGCGTACGTGTCTCCCGCGAAGGGCGGTTGCCCGTACAGCGCCTCGTAGAGCGCGACGCAGAAGGCGAACTGATCGGCGCGGGCGTCGACCGGTTCGCCGAGGTGCTGCTCGGGCGCCATGTAGCGCGGCGTCCCCAGGACGGAGCCGGTCTGGGTCAACGACACGCCGAGGGCGGCGGTGTGGTCGAGCCGGCTGGCGCCGGCGGTGTCGTCGACGGCGGCGACCAGGCCGAAGTCGGTCACGCGCACCTTGCCGTCACGGCCGACGAGGACGTTGTCGGGCTTGAAGTCGCGATGGACGAGGCCGGCTGCGTGGGCGGCCTGGAGCCCGCGTCCGGCCTGGACGTACGCGCCGACGACGTCACGCCAGGCGCGCCCGGCTTGCCACTGGCGCAGCGTGCCACCGGTGACGAGCTCCATCGCGATGAACACCTGGTCGTGGTCGGTGCCGACCTCGTGCACGACGATGATGTTCTCGTGCGCGACGCGCGCCATGGCCTGGGCCTCGCGCAGGAACCGCAAGCGCGCCTGGGCGCGATCCTCGCGGTGGAGCACCTTGAGCGCGACCTTGCGCTCGAGGAGCGGGTCCGTGGCGAGGAGCACCGTGCCCATCCCGCCGGCGCCGAGCCGGGCCTCGATCGCGAAGCGCCCGATCGACGGCGGCAGCGAGGCGTCGGAGAGGGGACGGCGCGGGGGCGTGTCCTCCGGCCCTGCCGTCCTGGTCTCGCCCAGCGCCAGCGAGGGCGACGCTTCGTCCTCGGGTGGACTCACCGGGCGATCATAGCGCCGCGGAGGGCAGGTTGCGCACGACCGCCGGGGTGACGCCGAAGCGCGCGACGAGCTCGTCGAGGCGGGCCTGGGCGGCGCGATCGTAGCGCTTCACCCGGCGGGCGAGGATGAGCTCGTTCTTGAGCGAGTGCTCCCAGCCGGTGAGCTCGGTGACGGTGACCTGATAGCCGTGGGCCTCGAGCGCGAGGGCGCGCACCACGTTGGTGAGGTGCGAGCCGAGCTCGCGGCGGTGCCACGGGTGGGCGCAGAGCGCGGCGAGGGCAGGCTCGGTGGGGCCGCGGTCGGCGAGCTGGCGGGCGACCTCGGCCTGGCAGCAGGGGACGACGGCGATCCAGTCGGCGTTGCCGCGCACGGCGCGGACGAGCGCGTCGTCGGTGGCGGTGTCGCACGCGTGCAGCGCGGTGACGACGTGCACGCGCTCGGGGAGCGGCGCGGCGGCGATCTCGCCGGCGACCGCGGTGAGGCGAGCACAGCCGAAGCGCGCGGCGCGGTCGGTCGTGGCGGTGACGAGCTCGGGGCGCGCCTCGATCGAGAGGAGGCGGCCCCTGGTCTCGCGGGCCAGCCGCGTGACGTAGAGGAGGAAGCCGAGGTAGCTCTTGCCGGCGCCGCAGTCGACGACGACGGGGTCGGCGTGGCGCGCGAGCACGTCGTCGATCGCCGGCGCCAGCAGCTGCAGGAGGTGTCGGATCTGCTTCATCTTGCGCCGCGCGTCGGCGTTGAGGTCGCCCTCGCGCGTGAGCAGGTGCAGGTCCTTCAGCAGCTCGGCGGTCGCCTCGGGCGCCGCGCCCGGGAGCAGCTCGGCGAAGACCTCGCTGCGGTCGACCTTCTTGCGCACCCGCGCACTGTAGCTCAGCTCTTCGCGACGAGCGCGAGGGTGACGTCGCGGCCGTCGCCGCGGAGGACGACGTGGCGCCTGGCGTCGAGATCGATCTGCTCGATCGCCGGCATCGTCGCGAACGCCGTCGTGTCGACACCCGTGACGTCGCCGGTCGGGCCGACCCAGTCGATCGCGCTCTTCATCACGCGCCCGTCGTCGTCGAGCGACACCGACAGCTGGAACAGCTCGCCCGCGCGATCGAGATCGAACACGATCGCGCCGGGCGCCTCGTGCACGCGCACGATCTGATCCGCGTCCGCGAGCGCCTCGGCGATCGTGGCGGCCACGGTGGCTGACACCTCGTGCCCCGTGACGGTGGGTGACACCTCCGCGGGAGCGTGGAGCGCGAAGACGACGAGGGGGGCGACGAAGAACATGCCCGCCTTCATTGCGGGCGACGTGCCAGGGCAAGAGCCGAGGAGTTGCGTGGCCTTGCGGCGGGGCGTGGCCGGGGAGACACGTACCCGTGTTCTTCGTCGCCCGTGCTTGTGACGGTGTCAGCCACCGTATTGGTTTAGCCAATTGGATAAGCCAATACGGTGGCTGACACCGTCAGCGTCAGGCGGCGACGGCCTCGCGGGCGGCGACCTTGGCGCGATGGGCGCGTGTCTTCACGGTGGCGAGGGAGAGGCCGAGGTGGCGCGCGATCTCGGTCTCGGAGTAGCCGTCGCGGTAGCGCATGTAGAAGACCGGGCCGTACTTCGGTCCCAGCCGATCGACGCGGCGGGCGGCACGCGCGACCAGTTGATGCGCGGCGAGCGCGTCGTCGGAGCGGCGAGCTGGAGCGGCGAGGTTGTCGAGCCAGGCGCCGCCGCCGTCGTCGCGATCCGCCGACGCGGGCACCTCGCGCGAGAGGCGGCGCTGGCGGCGGAGGTACATGAGCGCGGCGGTCGTGGTCACGCGGTAGAGCCACGTCGAGAACGCGGAGTCACCGCGGAAGCTGCCCATGTGTCGGTGCGCCAGGAGCATCGCCTCCTGGGCCACGTCGTCGGCAGCGTCGTCGTCCTTCACGTAGCGCAGCGCGATGGCGCGGGCGTAGTGTCGGGCGCGGGCGTCGAGGCATCGGTCGGCGAGAGCGAATCGCGGCACCTGGGTCCTCCTGGTCTCGTTGTCACCTTCCTGTCGCAATCTACGTTCCAGATGTTTGGACCTTTGATTTCAGGTTGATAGCTTCTGCACCCGGCCCTGGAGTGTCCAAGCGTCTAGACAGTGTCTAGACTGGTGGACATGGCGCGTGTGCTCGTGGTGGACGACGACCCGCTGGCCGCCCGGCAGGTCGCGCAGGTGCTCGGCGAGGAGCTCGAGCACGAGGTCGAGGTGGCGACGTCCGTGCCGGCGGCGCGCGCGATGGCGTCCGACCGGCGCTTCGATGCAGCCGTGCTCGGCTTCCGGCTGGGCGGCATCGCCGACGCGACGGAGCTGGCGAGCGCGCTGCGCGAGGACCAGCCGCACCTCGCCGTGATCGTGACCACCGCCGCCGCCGACGACGACGGCATGCAGCGCGCGCTCACCGCCTTCGGCGTGCTCCACCACGTCGCGCGGCCGGTGACCGCTGGCGAGCTCCTGCCCCGGCTGGCGGCCGCGCTCGAGCGCGCGCAGCTCGACGAGAAGGTCGCGCGCCTCGAGCGCGAGCTCGAGCACCGCGAGCGTGCACTCACGTCGACGTCGAGCGAGCTGGCGACCGCGACCGAGCGGCTCGTGGTCGCCGAGCAGCTCGCCGCGGTGGGGCGCGTCGTCGGCGGCATCGCGCACGAGCTCGGGCAGCAGCTCGCGCTCGTCGGCTACGCCGAGGCGCTCAAGAGCAAGCTCGCGAGCGACCCCGAGCTGGTCGAGCTCGCCGACGTGATCGTCAACGCGCAGAAGCGGCTGCTCGCCACCGTCGACGCGATCCGCGACTTCTCCGGTGGCGACGGTGGCGGGCCGCTGGTGCGCGAGCCGGCGGATCTCGCCGCCGTCGTCGACGAGGCGCTCGCGATCATCGGGTACGACCGCGAGGTGCGGCGCCGGCGGATCGTGCGTCGCCTCGCCGGGCATCCGCTGTGCCTCCTGCACCACGACAAGATCACGCAGGTCGTCATCAACCTCGTGCACAACGCCGCGCTCGCCAGCGCGGACGGCGGCGAGATCGAGGTCGCCGTCGAGGAGCGCGCGCCGGGCACCGCGATCCTCACCGTCGCCGATCGCGGCGCCGGCATGTCGCCCGACGTGCTCGCGCGGCTGGGCGAGCCGTTCTTCTCGACGCGGGGCGAGCGCGGCTCCGGCCTCGGCGTCGGCATCTGCCGCCGTATCGTCGAGGAGCACGGCGGCACGCTCACCTTCGAGTCGGCGGTGGGCAAGGGCACCACCGCCCGCGTGCAGCTTCCGACGATCGAGGCGGGCGCGTGACGTCGTCGCTCACCCAGCCGGCGCGCCAGGTGCTCGTCGTCGACGCCGAGCCCCACATCCCGCGCCTCATCGCGCTGCTCCTCGGCGAGGGCCACGTCGTCGATGCCGCGCCCGATGCGGGGCGGGCGCTCGAGCGGCTGCAGGCCGTGCCCTACGACGTCGTGCTCGTCGATCTCGAGCTCCCGGAAGGCGGCGTGGCCGCGGTCGAGCGCCTGCGCGCCGCCGTGCCCGACCTCGCGGTCGTCGCGCTCGCCGCGGCACCGACCCTCCAGTCGGCCGTGGCCGCCATGCGCCACGGCGCCTTCGACGTCCTGCGCAAGACCGTCGGCGGCGACGAGCTGCGCGCCGCGATCGAGCGCGCGATGCGCCACGGCGCGCTCGCCCGCGAGGTGCGCCGCCTGCGCATCGAGGTCGATCGCGCTCGCGGCCTCGGCGAGATCGTCGGCGAGTCGGCGCCGATGCGGCAGCTGCTCGCGCTGGTCGAGCGCGTCGCGGCCACCGACGCGACCGTGCTCATCCTCGGCGAGAGCGGCACCGGCAAGGAGCTGCTCGCGCGCACGCTGCATCGCCTCGGCCCGCGCGCCGAGCGCCCGTTCGTCGCCTTCGACTGCTCGGCGCTGACGCCGAGCCTGCTCGAGGCCGAGCTCTTCGGCCACGAGAAGGGCGCGTTCACCGGCGCGGGTCGCGCGCGCCGCGGGCTCTTCCGCGAGGCCCACGAGGGCACGATCTTCCTCGACGAGATCGGCGACATCGCGCCGAGCGTGCAGAACAAGCTCCTGCGCGTGCTCCAGGAGCGCGAGATCAAGCCGGTCGGCGCCGACCACGTCGTGTCGATCGACGTGCGCGTCGTCGCCGCGACCAACAAGGACCTCAAGGCGCTGGTCGCCGCCGGCGAGTTCCGCGAGGACCTGTACTGGCGCCTCGCCGTCGTCCCCATCCAGGTGCCGCCCTTGCGCGAGCGGCGCGAGGACATCCCGCTCCTCGCCGGCCACATCCTCGCTCGCCGCCGCGGCGCCGCGAAGTCGCAGGGCGGGGGCGCCGCCGCGCGCTACCCGACCCAGCTCACGCACGACGCGCTGGCGCGCCTGCTCGCGTACCACTGGCCCGGCAACATCCGCGAGCTCGAGAACGTGCTCTCGCGCGCGGCCATCCTGTGCGACGGCGAGAAGATCCGCGCCCAGGATCTCGATCTCGCCGGGCTGTCACCGAGCGCGCCGCGCACGGCGCACGGCTCGAGCGACACGGCGATCGCCCTGCGCGGCCTGGGCGACACCAAGACGCTCAAGGACGTCGTCGACGCCGCGGTCCACACCGTCGAGAAGGCCGCGCTCACCCAGGCGCTCGACGAGAGCGGCGGCTCACCCGCGCGCGCCGCCAAGCTCCTCGGCATCAGCCGCGCCAGCATCTACAACAAGATGAAGGAGTACGGGCTCTGACCGTAAGTTGTCAAAGTTGACACCGTCCCCAAATAGAACGCGTTTCATTTGGGGACGGTGTCAACTTTGACAACTTATCGGACCGGTGCTCGAAGCTGCGCGCCGTCAGAGATCCAGGCCGTTCAGCGGATCGTTGGAGAGCGAGTCCGAGCGGCGGCTGCTGCTCCCCGACCGGCGCGACGGCGCGCCGTGGCGCTCGCGCTCGCCGCGGCCGAGCGGGAGCTTGCCCCTGGCCAGCGCGGCGCGGATGTCGTCGACGCGCCTGGCCTCGACGGTCTTGTCGTTGGTGCGCTCGACCAGCGCCACGAGCTGGGCGTAGACCTCCTTCGCCTCGCCCTTCTGACCGAGCATGAGGAGCGCGTCGGCGCGGGCCAGGAGCCCGGTGGCGCTCTGCGGCTCGAGCGCGACCACTCGGTTCGCCGCCGCCAGCGCCTCCTCGCCCTGCTTCTGCTCGAGCGCGCGCTCGGCGAGCATGAGGTGCACGGCGACCATGTCGGGATCCTTCGCCAGCGCGTCCCTGGCGTAGCGCTCGGCCTCGGTGTCGAGCCGCGTCGCGTGATAGACGAGGGCGAGCTCGGCGAGGAGGATCGGTTCGTCGGGCGCGACGAGCAGCGCGCGCCGGTACTGCTCGATCGCGCGGTCGTACGCCCTGGCGCGCCGGTGCACGCGCGCCTCGGCGGCGACGGTCATCCACCAGCTCGGCGCGAGGCGCTGCGCCGCGTGCGCCGCCGCGATCGCCGGCTCGACCTCCCCGAGCCCGGACAGCGCGCCGGAGAGGCCGAGGTGCGGGATCGGCCACGTGGCGTCAGCGCCGATCGCCTCCTCGAAGAGCGCGCGGCCCTTCGTCAGGTCATCGGCATGCACCGCGGCGAAGCCCCGGCACGTCACCGCCGCCGACGTCCAGCGCATCGGCGCACCCGGCTGGCTCGCCGCCTGTTCGAAGTCGGCGGCGGCCGACGCCCACGCGCCCGACGACTGGTACGCCGTCATCTTCGAGCCGCTCGCGCGCTCGTAGCCGGCCAGGAAGTCGAGGCCGAACGTCGGCGTGGTGAGGACGGCGGCGTCGATCGGCGCGCCGCTCGTGGCGCCGGCTCCACCGCCGCCGCCCGCGGCGTTCGCTCCACCCGCGCCTCCACCGCCGAGCGCGAGCACGATCACGACGGCGGCACCGCCGGCGACCAGCGCCCCGCCGGCCAGCCACGGCCACAGGCGACGACCGCCGGGCGCCCTCGTGGGGGCCGTCGCGCCGCGCGCCTCGCCGCTCGCGCCGCCGAGCGTCGTCGGCACGGGCCGCAGCGAGCCACCGGCGGAGATCGTCGGATCCGTCGGCAGGCCCGGGTCGGTCCGGATCACCGGTTCGGTCGAGCCGCCGCCCGTGGCCATCGCCGGCATCGCGACCGCCTGCGACGCGCCCGGCGCCGTGGCGCCGAGCGGTCGCCCGAGCGCGGCGTCGAGCGCGTTGCACAGCGCGCGCGCCGACGCGAAGCGCCGGTCGGGCTCCTTCTCGAGCAGGCACAGCGTGATGCCCTCGAGCGATTCCGGCACCGACGGCGCGATCGTGCGCGGCGCGGCCGGCAGGTCGAACATGTGCATCGACAGGAGCTCGCCCAGGCCCGCCGCCAGGAACGGCACGCGTCCGCACAGCATCTGGTAGAGGATGCAGCCGAGCGCGTAGAGGTCGGCGCGATGATCGACGGCCACGCCGCCCTTGCACTGCTCGGGCGCCATGTACACGGGTGTTCCGAACAGCGCGCCGGTGTGCGTGATCGGCGCGTCGGCGGCGAGCTCGCCGTGCAGCTTGGCGATGCCGAAATCGAGGAGCTTCACCCGCTCGCCGGCGGTGGTCTCGGCGTCGGGCACGAGGAAGATGTTGTCCGGCTTGAGGTCGCGATGGACGATTCCACGCTCGTGCGCCGCCGCCAGCGCGCCCGCGATCTGCCGCGCCAGCCGCGCCGCCGTCTCCGGCGACTGCGCCCTCGTACGCCGGAGCCGCGCCGCCAGCGACTCGCCCTCGAGCAGCTCCATCACCAGGTACGCGGTGCCGTCCGCGGTCTGGCCCATGTCGAACACGTCGACGATGCCGGGCGACTCGATCGCCGCCGCCGCGCGCGCCTCGTTGAAGAAGCGCTGGACGGTGTCGGGCTGCCGCGTCATCTCGGCCTTCAGCACCTTGACCGCGCCGCGCCGGCCCATGACCGTGTGGCGCGCGGCGTAGACGGTGCCCATGCCGCCCTCGCCGAGGCGCTCCTCGATCTTCCACGCGCCGACGACCGTGCCGAGCATCGGCGCGAGCGTATCAGATCGGGTCGTCCGGAAGCCGGACGCTGGTGAGCAGGGCCTGCGGGGTCGTGCCGATCGCTGCCGTTCGTCCCCACGCGCGTTCGCGTAGAGTACGACGGTGACGTTCGACCGCGACCCGACCGAGGTGCTGGCCGACCTGCTCCGTACGCACCACGTGGAGGTCGGTCGCGACGATCGAGATCCGGCGTGGCTGACGCTGCCGCGCGGCGTTCGGGCGAGCGCGGCGGTCTACGATCGCGGCCGCCACGGGGACCTGCAGGCGGTGCAGCTCGACGTGCTGTTCGAGCCGTGGACGGGCTGTGTCATGAACGAGTCGTGTGCGGGGTTCGGCACGGATCGCGAGTCGACGCTCGCGAGCGCTTGGCAGAACTTCGCCGCCGGCTCGTTCCACGTCCTCCTGGCCACGTTGCTCTATCACGACACCGAAGAGGTCGACCGCACGATGTGGGACATCGACGGCATCCCGCGGGCGGTCACGCTCGGCGGCGTCGTGTCGCGAGGCGCGCGTCCCGATGACGACGGGTGGCTCCACGCCTTCGAGGCCGCGGTGCGGACCGCGATCCTCCCCGAAGGGCTGCACTGGATCCGCCTGTTCTACGCCCAGGTCGAGGGCGAGGAGGTGGCCTGCGAGGTGCTCCTCGACAACGTCCCCTGGGAAGAGGTGCAGGAGCCGATGGCCGCGTTCGCGTGGCCGGCGAGCGATGACTACTACAGCGTGCGGCTCTTCCTGGTGGTGCAGGGCGGGCTCGACATCCGCCGCGCGATGGCGGTGCTGATCGATCACGCGATCCGGGGCGACGATCAGGTGGTCGAGGAGCTCGTGAAGCTCGGCTACGAGCTCACCGACGCTCGGTTGCTGGTCGCGCTGGTGCCCCTCGCGTTCGGACGCGTGGTGGCGTCGGACGTCTTCCGCGAGGCGCCCCCTCGTTTCTCCGACACTGCCGTCCTCGTCACGGCCGACGGGGAGGAGCCCTTGCTGCTCGACGAGGATCCCTTCTTCGCCGAGGCCACCTTCCTCGCCCGGCAGACCATGTCGATCGAGTCCATGGCGCCCGATCACATCAACGCGCTCCTCGGGCGCAGCGCCGAGCTCGCCATCGTCCAGGCGGCGATCGATGGTCGCATCGATCCAGGGGAGCTCGAGCTCCCGCCGCCGCGGATCTCGCTCACCTGATCGCCGGCGGCCTCAGGCCATCGGCGGCGCCTGCGACTCGCGGCGGCGGCGCATCTCGGCCTCCTCGCGCTCGAGCTCGGCGAACGGATCGGGCGCGCTCTCGAAGTGGAGGATACCCAGCTCCTGGAAGCGCGCGCGCTGGCGATCGCTCAGGAGATCCATCTTCTTGATCGCGGGGACGATCTTCGCGAACAGGATCTGGCGGAACAGGATCTGGCCCTGGTTGTTGAGGGCGATGTCCATGCACCGCTGCGCCGGCAGCCCCATCTTCTCCCACACCTCCTGGAACAGGAACCGGTCGCGCATGAGCCGCGCCGCCTCGTAGACGAAGTCCTCGCGCTCGGACTTCACCTTCTCCGGCTGGTCGCGGTAGTAGTCGCGCAGCGACAGGACGCCGAACGCGACGTGGCGCGCCTCGTCGCCCATGACGTACGCCGTGAGATCACGGAGGAGCGGCTCCTGCGTGTTCATGCGGATCATGCCGAACGCCGACAGCGCGAGGCCCTCGACCATGATCTGCATGCCGAGGAACTTCATGTCCCAGCGCGAGTCCTTGAGCACCATGTCGAGGAGCGTGCGCAGGTGCGTGTTGCACGGGTACGAGAAGCCGATCTTCTCGTGCAGGTAGCGGTTGTAGACGTCGACGTGGCGCGCCTCGTCGACGACCTGGGTCGCGCCGTAGAGCTTGGAGTCGAGGTCGTGCACCGAATCGACGAGCTGCGCGGTCGCGAGCAACGCGCCCTGCTCGCCGTGGAGGAACTGCGACAGCGTCCACGACGACGTCTCGACGTTGAGCTGCCGCTTCTCGCGCTCCGTCATCCTCGCGTAGACGTCGGAGCCGAAGAGCGGCAGGAGGTTCTCGGGGCCCATCGGCTTCTCGAGGTCCGGCTGGCAATGCCACGGCAGGACGTCCTCGGGGATCCACTGTCCGCGCTTCGCCTTCTGGTAGAGGTCGCGCAGCTTCTCGCGCGTCTCGGTGTAGCCCCACGTGTACGTCACGTTGAGGATGGTCTCGAGCGTGTCGATCGAAGGACCCGAGGTGTCGACGGCGGACGCGATCGCGGGCATGGCTCCTCCCAAAAGTGAAACCTATTTCAACTTTGAGCTTGGTTCGAGCCGCCGTCAAGGAGAAACTATCGGAGGTGCGTTCAGCGTCCCCCGCTCCCCCGATCGAGGCCTTGCTGGTCGACCAGCGCGCTCGAACCTTCACCCAGGAGCGCGCCCGCCGGACCTACGAGGCGCTGGTCGAGGCCGCCGCGGCCGCCTTCATGGAGAACGGCTACGACGCGACCGGGTCGCCCGACATCGCGGCGCGCGCGGGGGTCGCCGTCGGCACGTTCTACCGCTACTTCGACGACAAGAAGCAGGCGTTCCTCGAGGTCTGCCGGCGCAACCTGGCGCTCGGCTACCACCGCATCCTCGAGCGGCTCACCCCCGAGCGCTTCGGCGGCAAGGCGCGCCACGCCACGATCGCCGAGGCGATCGACATCCTCCTCGAGCACGTGTCGATGTACCCGCGGATGCACCGGGTCTTCGTCGAGATGTCGATGCGCGACGACGACGTCGCCCAGCTCCGGCACGCGTTCGACGACGCCTCGCGGGCGCGGCTCAGCAAGCTCTGCGAGCTCGTCTCGACCCGTCAGGCGGTGCCCGACCCGGCGGCGACCGCCTGGGTCATCTACACCGCGGCCGTCGAGTGTGCGTCGGCGGTCGCCGGCCTGCACGGGCCGATGTCGATCGATGTGACGCGCGCCAAGGCCGCGCTTTCGCGCGTGATCGAACGGGCGTTGTTCGACGGGTAGTCGTATGGTCCAGGGATGAATCGCGTCACCAGCCTGTTGCCCGCGCTCTGCCTCGCGCTCGTCGTCCTGGCCGGGTGCGGCAAGAAGTCATCGACCACGCCGCCGCCTGTCGGGAACACCGCCGAGCCCGCGGGTTCGGTCGAGCCCGCCACGCCCGCCGAGCCCGCGACGCCCGCGGTCAAGCCGACGCCGAGCGACGCCGAGCTGGACGCGCTCTTCGCGCGAACGCTCGAGTTCCTGTCGCAGTTCGCCGATGCGGTCGCCAAGAACGAGAAGGACTGCAAGAAGATGGCGGCGGCGATGACCGCGGTCTTCGACGCCAACGCCGCGCTCCTGGCGGAGGCCAAGGCGTACGAGGGCAACGAGGAGGTCGACGCCAAGGCCGACGCGTACATGAAGGCGCACGAGGCGCAGCTCGAGGCCTCGATGGGCAAGATGATGCCCGGCATGCAGGCCTGCAGCGGCGACACCGACGTGCAGGCCGCGATGGAGCGGTTCGATGCGATGTGAGCTCCTCGTCGTGGCGGTCGCGCTCGCGCTCGCCGGCTGCGAGAAGAAGGCCGACAAGCCCGCGGCGCCACCGCCACCCGCGGCCCCGACCGTCGCGGCTGACGGCACGCGCTCGATCCCGATCAACGTGAACGACGAGGGTTTCGACCCGGCCAAGATCACCGCCAAGCCGGGCGAGAAGCTCGAGCTCGTCTTCACGCGGCGCACCAAGTCCGCGTGCGGCGCGCAGGTGAAGGTCGCCGACGGCCCGGTGACCGAGCTGGCGGTCGGCGAGCCGGCGACCATCGCGGTCACCGCGCCGCCGAGCGGTCAGCTCGCGTTCGCGTGCGGGATGGACATGATGACCGGCGTCGTCGTCGTCAACTGATCCCGACGGTGAGCCCGACGGGCGCGACGATCACTTCAGCGTGAAGCTGTTCACGAAGCACGCGGGCACGGGCTTGCCGTCGACCTTGTGCGTCGTGTAGCGCCAGTCCTTGATCGCCGCGGCGAGCGACGCGGCGACGTCGCCGGTCAGCTTGTACACCTGCACGCTGGTGACGGCGCCGCTCGTGTCGATGCAGATCTTCGCTGACACGCTGCCCCTGGGCATCTCCTGCCCGCGGCGCACGATCGTGCTGAGCTTGGGCACCTCGCCGTACGTGCGGCGGACGGCGTTCGGGGGGACGACGACCGGCCCGGTCGTCGCGGTCGTCGCGGGCGGCTTCGTGACCGACGGCCTGGTGATCGCGGCGGTGGCGCTGGCGCTGCCGCTGCCGGCCGGAGGCGTCGTCACCTTGGCGCTGCCCGCGCCGGGCGGTGGCGTCACCGCCGACGCGCTCGCGCTGCCGGCGCCCGAGGGCGTCGGCGCGCTGCCGGCGCCCGGAGGCGGGGGCGTCGTCATCGTCGTCGCGCTGGCGCCGACGGGCGGCGTCGTGATCGCGCTCGAGCCGGGGCCCGGGGGCGTGATCGTCCGGGTCGACGGCTCGCGCGTGACCGGCGCGCGGACGCTCGACGACGTGCGCTCGTGCTGCGCCGCCTGCGCGACGCGGTCGCGCTCCTGCTTGGCGCGGATCTCCGCCAGCGACGGCTTGAACTCGTGCAGCGTGCCGGCCTCCGCCTGGAAGCTGTGGCGCCACATGACCTCGCCGCTCTGGCGCACCGCCACCGTGTGGGGCCCGGGCGGGACCTGCATCTTGATCGGCGTCTTCTGCGCCAGCTCCTGACCGTCGAGGATGACGGTCAGCCCGGCGGGCTCGGACGCGAGCGACAGGGTCGCCAGGTTCGCGTCGCCCTCGGCGGCGCCGAGCGAGACGCGGATCGTCTTGGTCTCCCCCGCGCTCAGCTCGACCGAGGTCTCCCACGACTGGCTGCCCTCGCGGCTCACCTTGATCTGCACGACGCCGGGATCGAGCGGCACGACCCACGGCGTGCCGTCGCCCTTGTGCGGCTCCATGCCGGCGATCTTGATGATCGCGTCGTTGGGCTCGACGATGAACTTGAGCGTCGCGGGCTGGTTGGGGTCGATCGCCGGCGCGGCCACGGGCGTCTGGCTCGACTTGCCGCCACGGCCGAAGGCGACGAAGAGCCCGCCGCCGATGGCCAGGACGGCCACGAGCGCGAAGATGACGAGCCTGGTCGTGTTGCCCTTGCGCTCGGTGAGCGCGGCGCCGAACGCCGGCGACTCGGCGAGCGGGTTGGGCGTCGTGACGTCGCCGGCGCCGGTCACGATCTCGGCGACCGGCTGCGCCGTGCCCATGCCGCGCACGGTGCGCCGCGGCGTGACCGCGTCGCTGCTCGAGCCGTGGGGCCAGGACGACGGCGGGGTGGCGCGCGACGCCGGCGCGCCGAGGCCGACCATCGTCGACGCCGACGCCGGATCGTTGGCGCTGAAGCTGCCCGAGTCGCGCGCGTGCGCGACCTGGGCGGCGGCCGCCGCGAGCAGCGTCGGTGCGCTGTGGCCGGGCGTCGGGTACGAGCTCGAGTGATCGCGCACGTCGTCGAGGACGACGGGCTGACCGTCGGCGGCCTCGCCGCCGCCCCAGGCGACGTCGGCGTCTTCCTCGTCGTGGTGCCCGCCGGGCGCGCCCGCTGGCGTGGCATGGGCCGAGGCCGCGGCCATCACCGCCGCCGGTCCCATCCCCGAGTGGCTCGGCGCGCGCGTGCGCGCCACCGGCGGCGGGGTCGCCCCTTCGCTCGGCGCGCGCAACGGCAACGGCGTCTTCACCGGCGAGCGCGACACGCCCGCGAACGAGTCGGTCACCGCCGGTCCGCTGAAGTTGCCGCCGGGCGCCTCGAGCGCGAAGGCCCACTCCGACCACGTCTGGACCTCGCGGTTGGTCGCCGAGAGGTTGTAGCGGATGCGGACGCCGTGCAGGTCGTCGCGCATCTGCGCGGCGTGGTGGTATCGCTCGTCGGGATCGCGGGCGAGCGCCTTGAGCACGATCGCGTCGAGCTCGGGCGGCACCGCCTGGTTGAACGCCGACGGCGGCAGGATGTCCGAGCGCTGGACGTTGATGAGGGTCTGGTACTCGTTCTTCGACGCGAACAGCGGGCGCGCGGTGAGGAGCTCGTGGGCGATCACGCCGGCGGAGAAGATGTCGGAGCGCGAGTCGAGCTCCTTGCCGGAGATCGCCTCGGGCGCCATGTACGCGAGCTTGCCCTTCACGCGGCCGGTCTGCGTGCGGAGCTGCTGCGACTGCGCCTTGGCGATGCCGAAGTCGATCACCTTCAGGTGACCGCTCTTGGTCACCAGCAGGTTCGACGGCGACACGTCGCGGTGGACGAGGCCGAGCGGCTCGCCGTGCTCGTCGACGCGGCTGTGGGCGTAGTCGAGCGCGTCGCACAGCTGGATGAGCAGCGCGAGCGTGACGTTGATGTTCGGCGGCCCCGAGACCTTGCGCGCCTGGCGCAGGATGCGACGGACGTCGCGCCCGTCGATGTACTCCATCGAGATGAAGTAGACGGTGCCGACGCGGCCGAGCTCGTAGAGCTGGACGACGTTGGCGTGCTGGAGCATCGAGGCCAGCTTGGCCTCGCGCACGAACGACTTGACGAAGCTCGCGTCCTCCGCGAGGTGAGGCAGCAGACGCTTGAGGGCGACGATGCGCTCGAAGCCCTCGATCCCGCGCTCCTTGGCGCGATGTACGGTGGCCATCCCACCGACCCCGAGGCGCTCGTACACGAGGTACGGACCAAAAACCTCTTGGTTGAGGGGAGGATCGGTGGTGGGAGATGTCATCGCGAGCCGCCGCCGCAGGCGATGTTGCCACGGACGGCCTGACCACCCTGCGGAAAACGTCTGCAAAACGTGATGCGGCACTCCACGGATCGTCGCCGAGTGCGCGCCGACCTACACGTGCGCACACAGAGTTTCGTTCAGCCGGCCGCTTCCTCCGGCGTGAGCGTGTCCATCGTCAGCGCGTGGATGGGCCCCTTGAGCTCTTCCGAGAGCGCGGCGTTGATCAGGCGGTGGCGCTGCACGAGCGACTTGCCGGCGAAGGCCGTCGACACGATGCGGGCGCGCCAGTGGTCCTTGGTGCCGGTCATGTCCTCGAGCGTCACCTGCGCGTCGGGGAGCGCGGCCCTGATGCGAGCTTCGATGTCGGCGGGATTCATGGTGCGATCCCCAGAGCCTTACCGACCTTGGCGAACGCGGCAACCGCGCGATCGATGTCCTCGTCCGAGTGCGCGGCCGAGAGCTGGACGCGGATGCGCGCCTGCCCACGCGGGACGACGGGGAACGAGAAGCCGATGACGTAGATGCCCTCGTCGAGCAGCTTGGCCGCCATCTCGGCGGCGAGGCGCGCGTCGCCGAGCATGACCGGCACGATCGCGTGCTCGCCGGGGCGCACGGTGAGGCCCGACGCCGTGATGCCGGCGCGGAAGCGGCGCGTGTTCGCCTCGAGGCGATCGCGCAGGGCCGTCGACCCCGAGATGAGCCCGAGCGCGGCGATCGAGCCGGCGACGATCGGCGGCGCCAGCGTGTTGGAGAAGAGGTACGGGCGCGAGCGGTTGCGCAGGAGATCGATCACCTCCTGCTTGCCGCTGGTGAAGCCGCCCGACGCGCCGCCCAGCGCCTTGCCGAGCGTCGACGTGTAGACGTCGACGCGATCCATGCAGCCGCGGTGCTCGGCGGTGCCGCGGCCGGTCTTGCCCACGAAGCCGGTGGCGTGGCTGTCGTCGACCATGACCAGCGCGTCGTGGCGCTCGGCGAGCTCGCAGATCGCGTCGAGGCGGGCGATGTCGCCGTCCATCGAGAACACGCCGTCGGTCGCGATCATGCGCATGCGCTTGCCCGCGGTCGCGACCAGCTTGGCCTCGAGGTCGCCGAGGTCGTCGTGCTCGAAGCGGTGGCGCTCGGCCTTGCACAGCCGGACGCCGTCGATGATCGAGGCGTGGTTGAGCGCGTCGGAGATGATGGCGTCGTCCTCGCCGAGCAGCGTCTCGAACAGGCCGCCGTTGGCGTCGAAGCACGAGCCGTACAGGATCGTGTCCTCGGTGCCGAGGAACGTCGAGATCGCGGCCTCGAGCTCCTTGTGGCGATCCTGCGTGCCGCAGATGAAGCGCACGCTGGAGAGGCCGTAGCCGCGCTCGTCGAGCGCGGCGCGCGCCGCCGCGATCACGTGCGGGTGCGACGACAGGCCGAGGTAGTTGTTGGCGCAGAAGTTGACCACTTCCTTGCCCCCGACCTGGATGTGCGACGACTGCGGCGAGGCGATGACGCGCTCGTGCTTCCACAGCCCGGCGTCCTGGATCTCGGCGAGGGTGCGCGCGAAGTGCGCGCGTGCGTTCTCGTACATGGTCGGCTCCTCAGTGGGCCAGGTTCGCGCCGCCGGCGAGGAGCGCGCGAATCTTCGGCACCAGATCGTCGGTCATGGCGTCGAGGGTGTAGCGCGGGCGCCAGCCCCAGTCGGCGCGCGCGTTGCGATCGTCGAGCGCGCGCGGCCAGGAGTCGAGGATGCCCTGGCGCAGCGGATCGGGCGCGTACGTGATCGTCACGCCCGGCACGGCGCGCACGACCGACGCGGCGATCTCGTCGGCGCGGGGCGAGAACGCGGCGATGTTGTAGACGGTGCGCGAGAGCTTCTCGCGCGGCGCGGCGGCGAGCTCGAGCAGCGCGCGCACGCCGTCGGGCATGTACATGAGCGGCACGCGGGTGTCGGCGCGGGCGAACGACTCGTAGGCGCCGCGGCGGATGCCGTCGACGTACATGAAGAGCGCGTAGTCGGTCGAGCCGCCGCCGGGGAGCGACGCGCTGATGAGGCCGGGGAACCGCACGCCGCGGCAGTCGAGCCCGTGCTTCTTCGCGTAGTAGTCGCAGAGCAGCTCGCCCGACGCCTTGGTGACGCCGTACATCGTCGTCGGGTGCAGCGGCACGTCGTCGGGGCACGGATCGGGCAGGCCGGGACCGTAGACGGCGATCGTCGAGGTGAAGAGGAAGCGGGGCACCGCGTGACGGCGGCACGCCTCGAGCAGGTGCCACGTGCCGGTCTGGTTGACCTCGTAGGCGAGCGTCGGGTTGCGCTCGCCCGACGCCGACAGGATCGCGGCGAGGTGGAAGACGACGTCGGGGCGCGCCTCGTGGACCATCGCGTCGACGGCGGCGGCGTCGGTGACGTCGAGCATCCGCCAGGTGGCCCCGGGCCGCTCCGGCTGGGGGCGCAGGTCGGTCGCGACCACACGGTGCCCCTCGGCGACGAGCGCGCTGACCAGATCGGCGCCGATCTGTCCGCCCGCGCCGGTGAGAAGGATGTTCATCGGGGCGGGTATATGACGCCGCGCGCGGCGAAGCGAGGCCGGTAATCACGTTCGTGCGTCTCGCGCAGGATCTCGGCGTACTCGCGCGGCGGCGCGAGGCCCCAGGCGCGATCGTCGTCGGTGATCCCGCCGTCGCCGGCCTCGCCGCCGGCCCCGTAGTTCTGCTCGAGGTAGCCGAAGAGCATGGGCAGGTCGGCGACGACCAGGGCCGGGACCTCGTCGGCCATCGGCGTGGTGAGGAACCAGTCGAGGCACGCCCAGCCGAAGTCGCGGTGACGGACCTCGTCGCGCAGCACGCGATCGAGCGCGCGCCGCGCCGACGGGACCGTCGTCGTCGAGCGCAGGTGGCTGAAGAGCGGCACCGCGACGGTCTCGTTGAGGCAGAAGACCTGCACGGCGGCGCGCAGCACGTCGAGCTCGAGCGGGACGTCGGCGCGTCGGGGCAGGGCCAGGCCGGCGCGATCGATCGCCGGCGGCTCCTCGCCGCCGGCGTCGGTGTAGACCTCGGCCGAGAGCCCGGAGTGCGCGAGCTCGTCGCGGACGATGGTGAGGCCGTCGTCGATCAGATCGGGGCTGGCGCCGATCTGGATGAGCCAGAGCACGAAGTGCTGCGTGATCGCCGCCGAGCCGTACTCGGCGGCGATGCGGTTGCGCCACTCGGCGCGGACGCGGTCGCTGGGCTCGGGGCTGGCGCTCACCTCGCGGTCACGGCTTCGGGCAGGTGATCGTCTGCGGGCGCGGCGGGTTGCACGCCATGCCCGGCGGGCAGTCCGGCATCGGGTAGTAGACGGCGCAGCTGTTCTGCGCGTCCTCGCGGATGGTCAGGCCCTGCGGCATCTCGAGGCCGCTCGGGCACGACGCGAGCTTGGTCGGCGGCGGCGGGTTGCACGTCGCCGGCTTGGGCGGGCACTCGACCTTCAAGGTCGCGTAGCAGCTCTTGTCGGTCTTGTTCTGGAAGACGTGCCACTCGCGGAGCGAGGCCGACTGCGTCGGCTGCGCCGGCTCCGTCTGCTGCACGGTGGGCGTCGTCGGATCGCTGTTGGGCGCGGTCGTCGGCGTCGTGTTGCCAGGCTCGGTCACGCGCGGCGGATTGACGTGGGCGGTCGGCGGCGTCCCGTCGTCACCCGTGCGGTGATCCGTGGTGCGGCCGGGCGTGTTGCCGCCCGGCGGCGGGGCCTTGGACGACGTCACGAGGCATGCGCCCGCGACGGGGAGCGCCAGGGTCACGACGAGGGGAGCGGCGAAGCTTCGCCGTGGGGTCTTGGCCGACATGCGCGGAACGTATGCGAGAGGCGGTGGCCGTGCAACGTCGGGCGGGTTGCCACCTCCTACCGAGGTGAGGTGTTGTCGTTTCACCGGGCGGCGCGTAGCGTGATCGCGGTGACGGCTCGTCGCCGTGCCCTCGTGGCGTGTGCGCTGCTCCTCGTGGCGCCGGGCGTCGCCGGGGGTGAGCCGGCCACGGCGGTCGTCCGCTGGCAGGCGCCCGCCGGCTGCCCCGACGAGGCGAGCGTGCGCGCCCGGATCGATGCGCGGCTCGCCTCGCCGCTCGGCGCCGGCGACGCGATCGACGCGACCGTGACCGTCGTGCGCGCGCGCCGCTCGCTGCGCGCGCAGGTCTCGGTGTGGACGCCGGCGGTGGACGTCGAGCGCGTGCTCGTCGCCGGGCAGTGTGACGAGCTCGCCGACGCCGTCGCGGTCGTGCTCGCGCGCGCCGTCGCCGAGGCGCGCGCGCTGGCGCCGGCGCGGGTCGAGGAGCCCGAGCTGACGTGGGAGCCCCCCGTTCGTCCTGAGCGACGCCGCGAAGCGGCGGAGTCGAAGGACGGCGACGGTCCTTCGACTCGGTCCTCCGGACCTCGCTCGGGACGAACGGGCGAGCGCGCGCGCCCCGACGGCGGCATGCGCCCGTCGGTGGTGAGCGGCGCCGGCATCTCGCCGCGCGTCGGCTACGGCCTCGAGCTGAGCGCGTGGTTCGTCTGGGGCTCGGGCGCCGTCGAGGTCTCCGGCACCCGCTGGCTCGAGCGGCTCGCGGCGCTGCCGCCGAGCCAGCGCTTCGGCGCGGCGATCGGCCTCGATTCGCTCGCCGCGCGCGCGTGCTGGAACCCCGAGCGCTACGGCCCGCGCGTGTGTGTGCTCGGCGAGGTCGGCACGATGAGCGGGCGCGGCGTCGGCCTCTTCGATTCGCGCGTGGGCGAGGCCGTCTACAGCGCCGCCGGCATCGGGCTCTCCCTGCGGACCCGGCTGCGCGCGCACGTCGCCCTGGTCGGCGGCTTCGACATGCTGCGCGCGATCGACCGGCCCCGCTTCGTCCTCGACCGAGGAACCCTGCTGTTTCAACCAGATCCGCTCGCCGGGCGGGTCGCCCTCGGGGTCGAGCTGGGGTGGCGATGAGGGGGGCGATACCATGACGGAAGTGGCCGCCTCCGGACACGAACCTGCAATGCCCGAGGTCGCACCCGCGATGGCCGCCGTCCGCCAGAGCGAGCCCCCCACGGCTCTGGCGGCGGCGCCCGGCAGCTCGCGTCTGTTCGAGGACGTGTATCAGCAGCACGTCCGCTTCGTGTGGCGCACGGTGCGCTCGTTCGGCGTCGCCGACGCGCAGCTCGAGGACGCGGTGCAGGACGTGTTCGTCGTCGTGCACCGGCGCCTCGCCGAGTTCGCGGGCCGCGCGCGCATCGAGACCTGGCTGTTCGCGATCGCGCGCCGCGTGGCGGGCGCGTACCGGCGCACCGCGAGCCGGAAGACCGATCGCCAGGACGCGATCGACGATCTCGTGCTCGCGTCGGCCGACGACACGTTCGCGGCGCTCTCGCGCGCGCAGGCCGCGGCCGCGGTCGCCGCCGTCCTCGACACGTTCGACGAGGACAAGCGCATCGTCTTCACCCTGGTCGAGCTCGAGCAGATGTCGGTCCCCGACGTCGCCGAGCTCCTCGGCATCAACCTGAACACTGCCTATTCTCGACTTCGCCTCGCCCGCCGCGCCTTCGAGGCCGCGGTCGCGAAGCGCTCGCCGGAGGAGCCATGACGCCCGAACCCCTGAGCCCACGCGCCCAGGCCCTGCTCGACGCCGCGCGCGACGGCCTCGGCCCCGACGCCGCCGCCATCGCGCGCATGCGCGCCAACGTGCTCGCCGGCACCGCCGGCGCAGCTTCCGCCCAGGCCGGCATGTCCCTCGGCGCCAAGCTGACGCTCCTCTCGTTCGTCGCCGTCACCCTCGCCGCCGGCGGCTGGTGGCTGACGCGGGACACCTCACCATCGCCCGCGTCCGCGTCCCTCTCCGCGTCCGCGTCCGCGTCCGCGTCTGCGCCTGCGCCTGCGCCTGCGCCTGCGCCTGCGCCTGCCTCTGCCTCTCCCTCTCCCTCTCCTGCTCCGGTCACCCTGAGCGAGGGGCCGGAGGCCCCGAGTCGAAGGGCGCCGTCCCCGAAGTCGCGCGCGTCCAAGCCGTCCCTCGCCGACGAGGTCGCCCTCGTCGACGACGCCATGGCCGCGCTCCGCCGCGACGACGCGCGCGCCGCGCTCGCGGCCGCCGACGATCACGTCGCTCGTTTCGGCAAGCGCGGCCAGCTCGCCGAGGAGGCCTCCGCCATCCGCGTCGAGTCGCTCTGCCGCCTCGGCGACGCCCGCTGGTCGTCCGCGCTCGACGACTTCGACGCGCGCTTCCCGCGTTCGGCCCAGCGCCCGCGCCTCACCGCCGCGTGCAAGGGCGTGCAATGAGCCCCCACCTTCGCCAGCTCGCGTTCACGGCGCTCGTGGCCTCGGTCGTGGCGTGCGGCGGCGATCGCGACATCGTCATCGGCGACGACTACCAGACCGTCCTCGATCCGCTGCCCGCGTCGATCACCAAGGTCGACGTCCTCGTCGTCGTCGACACGTCCGGCTCGATCCGCGACGAGCGCGAAGCGATGATCGCGGCCGCGGGCGAGAACCTGTTCGCCCAGCTCACCGACGACCTCGGGCAGCTGCCCGATCTCCACGTCGCCGTGATCTCCACCGACATGAACACCGGGACCGAGACCGTGCCCGGCTGTACCGACACGGCCGACGGCCGCTTCCGCACCGGCGATGGCATGGTCACGTGCCCCGTGCAGGGCGCGTACATCACCGACGCTCCCGATGGCAACGGTGGCCGCGTCGACAACTACGACGGTGCGATCGCCGACGCGTTCTCCTGCTTCGCCACGCTCGGCGACACCGGCTGCGGCTTCGAGCAGCCGCTCGAGGCCATGCGGCACGCGCTCGACGGGCGCTACGCCGAGCATGCCGGCTTCCTGCGCCCGGACGCACTCCTGGTCGTCGTCCTCCTCACCGACGAGGACGACTGCTCGGCGTACGACCCGGCCTTCTTCGGGCCCAGCAGCGATCCGACCTCGCTGCTGGGACCACGCACCAGCTTCCGGTGCTTCGAGTTCGGCGTCGTGTGTGAACCGGACCGACCGCGCGTGGGGGGCGTGAAGCACGATTGCGTCCCGCGCGACGACAGTCCGTACCTCACGTCCATCGCCGACTATCGCGCCTTCCTCGAAGGTCTCAAGCCCGAGCCCGGGCTCGTGATGGTCGCGGGCATGATGGGACCGACCGACGTCGTCGAGGTCGGGCTCGATCCGCGGCTGCCGGCCGCCGCGGCGCTGGTCCCCGCGTGCGCGATCGCCGGCACGGAGTACGGCACCACCCCTCCGATCCGCCTCACCGCCCTCGGCGAATCCTTCCCGTCGCGCTTCGTCTTCGAGAACCTCTGCGACGCCGTCTCCGCGAGCGAGCGCCTCCGCCGCGTCACCCGCGCGACCACCGGCGTCATGTCGCGCCGCCCGTGCCTCCTCGGCAAGGTCGGGCCGAACACCACGACCGAGCGCTGCCGCGCCTTCGACGTCCTCGGCACGACCCGCACGCCGGTCGAGCCGTGTCGCGGCGGCGTCACCTCGAGCTGCTTCGTCGTCGAGCCGTCGGCGCAGTGCGACTACACGCCGTCGGGCCTCGCCGCGACCTACCGCGGCCAGCTCGCCAGCGGCCACCGCCTCGTCGTCGATTGCCTCCCCGACGCCGCGAACTGAGCGGTGCCCGCGTCAGCGGTCGATCAGCGCTCGACCACCTGCGCCGGCGGCAGCTCCTCGCGCACCGGCCGGCGATCGTGGACGAGGCGGACCGGAACGCTGGCGACGAGCGCGATGAAGCCGCAGACGATCGTGACGATCACGAACGCCACCACGGCGTCCTCCTCGGGGCGACCCATGAGGACGCCCACCGAGAGCAGGCCCCAGAGCCCCAGCGTGAAGTCGCGAGGGCGGACGGCGCCGCACAGCCAGGCCGCCGTGGCGGCCGCCGGCACGGGCGCGACGAGCACGATCAACACCAGCCATCCTCGATCGACGTCGGCGCCCAGCGCGGCAGCTCCGGCGATCGCGAGCATGAGCAGCGCCGGGCCGCCCAGCGTGATCCACACGGCCGCGATCGTTCGCCGTGGTGAGCGCGCGCGGCGACCGAGCGCCACGCCTGCCGCGCCGCCGGCCACGGCGCCCGCGACGCCGATCAACCGGTACAGGTCGAGCGCCATGGTGCCGTCGGTGGACTGGCGCTGGATCACCACGACAGCCGACGCCACGGCGCCGGCGACGAGCGGCGGCAACCACGTGGCCACGTGTCGCCAGACCGTCACGCCGGCCCACGCCCCGACGCACGCGCCGGCACCGAACAGGAGCGGGATCCCGACCTCGGGGCCCAGACGCCGTTCGGCTATCACCATGCTCGCGGGCCACGCGGACCACAGCGTCGCGCCGAGGATCGTCAGCACGAACGCGAGCGTGTCGCGATGGGTACGGGAGCCGGCCTGCACGAGGCCCCATGATAGCTCGCCCGCGCGGCCCCGCGACCGTGCGACCATCGGCGGCAGGCGTGGACGCGGCCACCTTCCAGCCCCGGCGCTTCCGCATCGTGCGCTGCATCGGCAGCGGCGCGACCGGCGACGTGTACGAAGCGGTCGACCGCGAGACCGGCGCGCAGGTCGCGCTCAAGACCCTGCGCCACCTCCTGCCGCACGCGATCGGCCGCTTCAAGAACGAGTTCCGCGCGCTCCAGGACATCGACCACCCCAACCTGGTCTCGTTCGGCGAGCTGATCGAGGAGGACGGTCACCTCTTCTTCACCATGGAGCTGGTGAAGGGCACGGACTTCCTCTCCTGGTGCGCCGGCGACGAGCAGCGGCTGCGCGCGGCGCTCGCCGACCTCGGCCACGGGCTCCTGCGGCTGCACGCCGGCGGCAAGGTGCACCGCGACGTGAAGCCGTCCAACGTCCTGGTCACGCCCGACGGGCGCGTCGTCATCCTCGACTTCGGGCTCCTCGCCGACGCCGAGCGCGGCGACACCTGGTCGGGCGAGTCGATCGTCGGCACCCCGATGTACATGGCGCCGGAGCAGGCGGCGGGGCAGACGCCGGGACCGGCCGCCGACTGGTACGCGGTCGGCGTGATGCTCTACGAGGCGCTGACCGGCACGACGCCGTTCGACGGCCCGCTCATGAAGATCCTCCTCGACAAGCAGCAGCGCGAGCCGCCGCCGCCCGAGTCGCTCGCCCCCGACGCGCCGGCGGATCTGGTCGCGCTGTGCAAGTCGCTCCTCCACTACGAGCCGGCGCAGCGCCCCAGCGGCGAGGCGATCCTGCGCCGCCTCGGCAGCCGCAGCCACCGGTCGTCGCAGCCGCCGACGCCGCTCACCCAGGGGCCGCCGTTCGTCGGCCGTCAGGCCGAGCTGAACGTCCTGCGCGCGACCTTCGACGCCTGCGCCGCCGAGCATCGCCCGCTCGCGGTGCTGGTCGAGGGCGACTCCGGGCTCGGCAAGTCGACGCTGGTGCGGGTCTTCGCCCGCGCGCTCGACAGCGACGTCGCCGTGCTCGCCGGCCGCTGCTTCGAGCGCGAGTCGGTGTCGTACAAGGCGTTCGACGGCGTCGTCGAGGCGATCGCGCGCCTGCTCGCCAAGCTGGATCCGGGCGAGGCGGGCGCGATGCTGCCGCTCCACGGCGCGCTCCTGGCGCAGGTGTTCCCGTCGCTCAAGCGGGTGAAGGTGTTCGCCAGCGCGCCGTTGCCGCAGGGCGAGGCGGTGGAGCGCGAGCTGCGCACGCGCGCGTTCGGCGCCCTGCGCGAGCTGCTCGTGCGGCTCACGCAGCGGCGGCCCGTCGTCATCGTGATCGACGACCTGCAGTGGGCCGACGACGACAGCCTCGCGCTCCTCGGCGAGCTGGTGCGCCCGACCGAGGCGCCGCCGGTGCTCGTGCTCGCGACCTTGCGCCCGACCACCGAGGGCTCCGCCGCCGCCGCTGCCGCCGAGCGCGTGCGCGCGGTCTGTCCCGACGTGCGCCGCGTCCGCCTCGGGCCGCTCGCGCCCGACGAGGCGCGCGAGCTCGCCGGCATCCTGCTCCGCGCCCACGGCGTGGCCGCACCGGTCGATCTCGATGCGCTCTCGCGCGAGGCGGGCGGTCATCCGCTCTTCCTCGACGAGCTCGTGCGTCACCTCGGCAGCTCCGGCGATCACGGCGCGGGCACGCTGCACCTCGAGGAGGTCGTCGCTCGCCGGGTCGCCGCCCTCGACGCCCGCGCCCGCGACGTCGTCGAGCTGGTCGCCGTCGCCGGCCATCCGCTCTATCTCGAGACGTTCGCGCGCGCCGCCGACGTCCCGCCCGACTCCCTCGGCCGCCTGATCTCGGCGCTGCGCGTGTCGAACCTCGTGCGCTCGGGTGGTGTCCGGCCGACGGACACGATCGAGCCCTACCACGACCGCGTGCGCGACGCGATCCTCGCCGGGGTCGGCGGCGAGCGGCGCAAGGGCCTCCACCTCACGCTCGCCGGCGCGATCGCGGGCTCGCCCCATCCCGGCCAGGAGTCGATCCTCGCCTTCCACTGGGACGGTGCGGGGCGGCGCGACGTCGCCGCGCGCCACGCCGCCGCCGCCGGGCAGCGCGCCGCCGAGTCGCTCGCCTTCGATCAGGCGGCGCGCGCGTTCCAGTGGGCGCTCGATCTCGGCCACCACGATCGCGCCCACCTCTACGAGGAGCTCGGCGATGCGCTCGGCAACACCGGCCGCGGCGCCGAGGCCTCCGACGCGTACCTCGCCGCCGCCGAGCTCGTCGGCGTCGACGCGGTCGCCCTCGAGCTCCGCCGCAAGGCCGCCGAGCAGCTGCTCATCAGCGGCCACATCGACCGCGGCCTGCGCCTCATCACCCAGGTGCTGGCCGCGCTCGGCATGAAGCTGCCGGCGACGCCGCGGCGCGCGCTCGGGTCCTTGCTCGTGCGCCGCGCGCGCCTGCGCCTGCGCGGCATCGGCATCGACGCGCGCCACGAGAGCGAGATCGCCGCGACCGAGCTCACGCGCGTCGACATGTGCTGGTCGGTGGCGACCGGGCTCGCGATGGTCGACACGATCCGCGGCGCCGACTTCCAGACGCGCCACCTCCTCCTCGCGCTCGATGCCGGCGAGCCGACCCGCGTCGCCAAGGCGCTCGCCGTCGAGGGCGGCTTCCTCTCGACGCAGGGCGCGCGCAGCCGCAAGCGCGCCGAGACGCTGTTCGTCGCCGCCCGGGCGCTCCTGGAGAAGACGCCGTCGGCGTTCGCCACCGCGCTCCTCCTCGGCGCCGAGTGCGTGCACGCGTACCAGGGCGGGCGCTGGGCGCGTGCGCTCGAGCTGGCGCGCGCCGCCGAGCGCGCGATCCGCGAGCAGGGCAGCGCCACCGGCGTCGCGTGGCAGCACGACACCATCCACTTCTTCCTCTGCTACTCGCTCTTCTACCTGGGGCAGCTCGACGAGCTGGCGTCGCTCACGCCCACGCTCCTGCGCGCCGCCACCGAGCGCGGTGATCTCTACGCCGCCACCAACCTGCGCGTCGGGATCCCCAACGCCGCGTGGCTCGTCCCCGATCAGCCGGGGCAGGCGGCCGAGGAGCTCGACCTCGCGCTCGCGCAGTGGACGGCGCACGGCTTCCACCTGCAGCACTACCACCATCTCCTCGGCCTCGGGCAGCTCGACCTCTACACCGGCGAGGCCGCCAGGGGGCACGCCGCGCTCGTCGAGCGCTGGCCCGCGCTCGAGGGGTCGCTCATCCTGCGCGTCGAGCTCGTGCGCCACGAGGCGTTCCTCCTGCGCGCGCGGCTGGCGCTGCTCGAGGCGCAGCAGGAGCCGTCGCGCAGGGACGTGCGCCTGCGCGAGGCGAGACGGCTCATCAAGCCGGTGCTCGGCGGCGGCCCCGGGCTCGCCGGCATGGCCGAGCTCGCCGCCGCCGGCCTGGCCGCGTCGCTCGGCGACCAGGACGGCGCGGTCGCGCGCCTCCGCCGCGCCGTGGCCACGCTCGACCGTGACGACATGCTGACCTACGCCGCGATCGCGCGCATGCGCCTGGGCGCGCTCCTCGGCGGCGACGAGGGCGCCACGCTGCGCGCCGAGGGCGCGGCGCACCTCGCGGCGCAGAAGGTGGTCGCGCCCGACCGGTTCGCGACGATGATCGCCCCGGGCTTCGGGTAGGATCGTCCGGTGAGGGCGGAGCTCCTGATCGCGCTGCTGATCGTGCCCCTGGCCGTCACCGCGTGTGGCGACGACGACGGCGACGGCGCGTCGCTGCCGACGGTCGACTGCACCCCGCCCGTGCCCACCTTCGCCGAGGTCCGCGCGTTCCGCTCCAACTGCATTAACTGTCACTCGATCCAGCTCACCGACAACAGCCGGCAGGGCGCGCCCGTCGGCATGGATTACGACGTCTACGCATCCGCCGCCGCCGTCGCCGAGGCGACCGCCCGCACCGTGTACGAGGGCTCGATGCCGCCGTCGGGCGGGCTCTTCCCGGCCGACAAGGACGTCCTCTATCGCTGGTCGCTCTGCGGCGCGCCGCCGTGAACGCCGGCGCTGCGGCCACTACGGGACGACGGCGATCTTGCCGTGGCTCTGCCGGCTCTCGAGCGCGGCGAGCGCGGCCGGCAGCTCGGCGAGCGGCAGCTCCTTCCAGACGAGGGGCCGGCAGACGCCGTCGGCGACGAGCTGGCACAGCGCCTCGTGCGCCGCGACCACCTTGCCCGGGTCGTGCATCTGGTACGCGCCCCAGAACAGGCCGACGACCGAGATGTTCTTGAGCAGCACCCGGTTCATCTTGAGCTCGGGGATCTTGCCCGACGCGAAGCCGATCACGAGGAGGCGCCCCTCCCACGCGATGCACTTGAGGTTCTGGTCGAAGACGTCGCCGCCGACCGGGTCGTAGATGACGTCGGCGCCCTTGCCGCCGGTGGCCTGCTTGACCGCGGCGACCCAGTCGCCGGCCTTGTAGTCGATCACGTGATCGGCGCCGGCCGCGCGACACACGTCGAGCTTGTCGGGGGCGCCCGCGGTGGCGATCACCGTCGCGCCCAGCGCCTTGCCGAGCTGGATCGCCGCGATGCCGACGCCGCCGGCGCCGCCGTGGACGAGCAACGTCTCGCCGGCGCGCAGCCCCGCGCGGTAGACGAGCGCGAAGTAGCCGGTGTGATAGGTGACGATGAAGCTCGCCGCCTGCGCCGCCGAGAGCCCCTCGGGCCACGCGAAGCACTGCGCGTCGGCGGCGCTGATCTCCTCGGCGAACGCGCCCCAGAGCGCGCTCACGATCACGCGGTCACCGACCTTGTGCTTGCTGGTCGCGCCCGCCTTCACGACCGTGCCCGCCGCCTCGATGCCCGGCGTGAACGGCAGCGGCGCCTTCACCTGGTACTGCCCGGCGATGGCGAGGAGGTCGGGGAAGTTGAGCGCGGCGGCCTCGACCTTCACGACCACGCCGCCCGGCGGCGGCTCGAGCGACGGCACCTCCTCGAGCTGGAGGACGTCCTTGTACGAACCGTAGCTGTGGGCTCTCCAGGCGCGCATGGCGCGCGAATCGTATACGATCCATCCGTGCAACGACCGCTCGTCGCGGCCGCCGCCGTCGCGCTCCTCGGGTGGACGAGCGCGCTTCAGCTCGCATGCAGCCGGAAGAGCTGCCTGGGCGGGGATTGCGAGGCGACGCGGCCGTGCGACGGACTGACGTTCACGTGCACCGACGAGCTCCTCTTCGTCGGGGCGCACGCCGACCTGCCGGCCGAGCTGCGGCTCGACAAGGCCGACGGCTCGGCGCGCGCGATCGCGCTCTCCAACGGCGTCGTCACCGCGGTGATCAACGAGCTCGACGCGCCGATCGACCTGGCGCCGACCGGCGGCACGCTCGTCGACTTCGGGCCGGCGGGCGCGCACGACGACATGACGATCTCGTACCAGCTCTCGGGCATCCTGCCCGACGACGCGTTCGCCTACGACGACCTCGACGTCGTCGATCGTAGCCCCGAGTACGTCGCCGTCGTCGTGCGCGGCCACCTCGACGGTCGTCCCGACGTGGAGGTCGCGACGCGCTACGAGCTCCGCCCCTGCGATCCCGGCGTGCGCGTGCGCAGCGAGCTGTTCAACGGCTCGCCCGATCCGTTCGCGTTCGTCATCGCCGACACCGTCGACCTCGGCAAGCGCCGCGTCCTGCCGTTCGTGCCGGCGGCGGGGCAGGGCTACCAGCAGCCGCCGCTCGATCTGCTCGAGCTCACCGACCAGTGGTCGGCGTACGACTTCGCGGCCGGCGCGACGCCCGCCACCGACGGGCCGGCCTACAGCGTCGTCTCGTGCGGCGACGACGCGATCCACGGCGTCGTCGACCTCCAGATCTCGTCGCTCGGCACCGACATCGAGCTGGTGCGCGCGGGCGACGGCCTCGTGCTCGAGCGCTTCCTCGTCACCGCGGGCAGCGGTCGCGGCCCGGCGCCGGCGATCGACGTCGCGCTCGCCGCGCGCGGGCAGCTGCACGGCGATCCCTCGCTCGTGGTCAGCGGGCGCGTCGTCACCGGCGACGGCGGCGCCGCGCTCGGCTTCGGCGGCGACGTGCGGCGCGCGTCGATCATGATCTTCGCCGGCGCGTCGCGCGTGCCGGTGAACGCCGTGGTCCCCGCCGCCGACGGCACGTTCACCGCCGCGGCGCCGTCGGGCGAGCCGCTCGCGTACGAGCTGTGGAGCTTCGGGCGCAAGGTCGCCGAGGGCGCCATCGCCCCTGGCGGCGCGATCGGCGACGTCACGATCGAGGCGCCGGCCACGCTCCAGGTCGACATCACCCTCGACGCCGATGGCCCGGGCGGCGCCGCCCCCGCGCCCGCGTACGGCCTCGTCGCCGTCGTTCCCGCCGACGAGACCACGCGCGCGGCCGTCGCGGGCACGCTGCACGGGCGGCTCACGCCGTGCGCGCCGTGGCTGGGCGCGCCCGACGGCGCCTCGCCGGCGTGCAACCACATCCTCGTCGAGCCGACCGGGGCCGAGGCCGAGGTCCCGGCCGGCCGCTACTGGCTCTACGCGACCGCCGGCCCCGAGGCGACGCTGGCGCGCACCGAGGTCACGCTCACCGCCGGGGAGATCGCGACGCACGCGCTCGCGCTCGAGGCGTTGCCCATCCGTCCCGCCGGCTGGCTCGCCTCCGATCTCCACGTGCACGGTCGCCGCAGCTTCGACTCCGGCATCCCCGATCACGACCGCGTGCTCTCGTTCGTCGCCGCCGGGGTCGACGTCATCGCCGCCACCGATCACGACGTCGTCGGCGACTACACCGCCGCGATCACGACGCTCGGCGTCGCCGATCGCCTCCTCGTCATGGGCGGCCTCGAGACCACGCAGGTCATCCCGTGGCTCGACGTGCCCGGCGAGGACCTGCCGCGCGTCATCGGCCACTTCAACTTCTGGCCGCTCACCGCCGTCCCCGGCGAGCCCCGCGCCGGCGCGCCGTGGGACGAGCTGGTCGAGCCGGGTGCCCTCTTCGATCGCCTCGACCCGCTGATCGGTCCCGACGGCGTGCGCATGATCAACCATCCCTGGGACGAGACCCAGTTCGGCCGCGACCTCGGCTACCTGCGCGCGATCAACTTCGATCCGCGCGAGCCGATCGATCCGACGCTCCTGCGCGCGCCCGCCGGCGGCCACCGCAACCTCGACTGGGACGTGATGGAGGTGCAGAACGGCGCCGGCGCCGACGAGTGGGCCAAGACGCGGCCGCTCTGGTTCTCGCTCATCAGCGCTGGCTATCCCGTGCCGGGGGCGGCGAACAGCGACTCGCACGGCCTGCGCGACGGCCAGATCGGCTGGGGCCGCACGTGGGTGGAGACCGGCCTGCCGCTGGCGCAGACCACGCCGTCGGCGTTCAACCTCGCGCTGCGCGGTGGCCGCGCCGTCGCGGGCTCCGGCATCTTCATCGAGGTCGGCGTCGGACCGCCCGGCGCGCCGCGGCGCGGCCTCGGCCTCACGCCCGTGGTGCCCGCCGCCGGCGAGGTGCTCGCGATCACCGTGCGCGCCGCGCCGTGGATCCCGGTCGACGAGGTCCGCGTCGTCACGTCGGCCGGCGAGCGCGTCCTCGTGCGCGATCTCGCGGCGCCCGCCGATCCGTTCGGCGCGGCCGGCGTCGTGCGCTGGCAGGGGCAGATCGCGCTCGCCGAGGTCGCGTCCGCCGACGACTGGATCGTCGTCGAGGCCGGCCTGGCGCTGCCTCCCTACGCCGACCTCGACGACGATGGCGTCCCCGACACCGGCGACAACAACGGCGATGGCCGCGTCGACGCCGCCGACATCGACGAGGACGAGGACACCGGTCCGATCGAGAACCCCGCGGACCCCATCGACGCCACCGATCGCCGCTTCCACATGACGCGCGTCGTCCCCGGCAGCTGGCCCACCGGCTTCACCAGCCCCATCCTCGTCGACGTCGACGGCAACGGCTGGCAGCCTCCGGGCGATTGACCTCAGCGCGGCGGGGCCAGGCGCCGGATCTGCTTCCACAGCACCGCCGGAGCTACCGGCGTGATGCCCGGTGGCACGTCCAGCATCCGCAGCGCGCGCATGCACTCGTCTAGCCGTCCCGGGCGTCGACGAAGGGCGTCGACAGCTTTCGCGAGATCACGCTCGATGCTCGGGCCGTACGCGCCGCGCGCTTTGTCGAGCGCCGCGCGCAGGGTCTTTCGGTCGAGCCGCAACATGGCCAGATCGATCAGGTCGCGGCTGTGGACGGCGTCATCGGCCCAGCGATCGGAGTTCGCGAGCAGCTTGCTCGTTGCGAGGTCGAGCCTGGTGAGCGTCGCGATGCCGCAGATGCGGTCCGCAGGTTCGGGGCGGTCGAGCGAGACGCGCGCCTCGCGGACGATCTCCAGCTTGAGCTGCGTGTCGTCGATGCCGAGCCAGGTCCGGATGCCGTACTGGTCCGCGCGCACGTCGCCGACGGAGTCGATGGTGGTTCCAGCGCGGAAGATCGCTCGCATTCCGTCGCGTCCGGTGCACTGCTGTCGGAGCGCGCGGTAGCCGGCGGCATCGGAGACCAGGAAGTCGATGTCCACGGATTCGCGGTACTCGCCGTGCGAGAGCGCAATGGCCGTTCCACCGCCGAACCAGCAATGGCCTTGCTCGAGGAGCTCCGCATCCAGCGCTTCGAGGATCCGTCCGATGCGGCGGTGGCTCGCGCGCTCAAACATCGAATCGTGCTCCAAGCCGCGTCGAGAGCTGTCGAACGAGGTCACGCTCGTGGTCCCCCATCGCCTTCCGGTCGACGTGCCGCCAGTTGCGTTCGTAGAGCGCGAGCGCTTCCTTCGGCGTGAGCTCCGTGTCTGCAAGTTGCCACGCGAGCCGCTTCAGCTGCGGAAAGTCCGCGATCCGGATCGTGCGCGGGAGCGGCGCCTTGCCTCGCTTCGCAGCGCGCGCACGCGGATCGACCAGCTGCAGCTCGAGCCCGAGGGCGGCGAACGCGCTCATGTATGCGCCCATGGTCACCGAGGGCTCGCCCTTCTCGATCCGGTGCAGGGTCATGCGCGAGACGTTGGCCGCCTCTGCGAGCTCGGTCGCGGTCACTCGTACCGCCCGGCGGTGAAGGCGGAGGCGCGCGCCCAGCGCGGCCAGCTTGTCGCGGGCCGTCTTTCCGCCTCGGGGAGTTCGTGCCGGCATGTATCTCATTATAGACTAAGAGTATGAAATGTCTATAATGAGATACGACCAAGCGGAAACGGCTCCCGAGGCGCCCGGTGTGGGCGTTGCCCTTGCTGACGCGCTACGATGCCGGCCTTGCGTCCGCCTCGCTTCGTCTCGCGCCTCGTGCTGGGCGTCGTCCTCGTCGCCGGCGGCGTCGGTGTGGTTTCCGCCGACGAGCTCTCCGATCCGTGCGAGGACCACGTCGACGATCCGATCGCGCTGCCCTGGCGCGAGAGCGGCGTCGACGCCGCCCGCGGCGGCTGCCTGCACGCCGACGTCGGCGCGGCCCTGCGCGGGCGCGCCCTCATCGCCACCGATGACTTCTACGGCACGATCGGCGGCGAGCTGACGCTGGCGGTGCGGTTGCTCGAGTCGGACCGGCTCGAGTGGGGCTTCGCGCTGCGCGTGCTCGACGGCCTGTTCGTGCAGAACGCGGTGCTCTCGACCGAGGAGCTCGCCTACGGGCCCGTCACCGGACACATCGCGTTCGGCCAGCGCGGCGCGCGCGCCGGCAAGGCCCTGGCCCGGGCCCTCTACGCGCGGCTCGAGCTGCCGTTCACGCGCTCGCGCCTCGACGGCAGCTCGGGCGCGCTGCAGCTCGGCGTCGCCGAGACCTGGCACGTCCACCGCTTCGTGCGCGTGCACCTGCACGGCGCGCTCCTCGGCTGGTACGCGTCGGCGGCGACCGGCCGCGACGGGCGCGCCGCGCTCATGACGTCGGCCGACGGCGCGTTGACCGTCACGTCGTGGCTCTCGCTCTTCGCCGGCCTCGACGCTCAGCTCGGCTGGTACGGCTGGGGGCTCGACCACGTCGCGGCCCGCACCGGCGCGCACTGGCGCGTGAAGGGGCTCTGGCGCCTCCAGCTCGCCGCCGGCCTGCCGCTCGCCGGCGAGGAGCGCCAGGACCTCGTCTTCACGCTCGCCGTGCGCCGCGATCTCGACTGATCACTTCGGGCCAGCGCAGGATCCCCACCGCTACCGGACGGCGTCGGCCCGGCGCGCTAGTCTCAGGCCCGTGGCGGTTGGCCGTGAGCTGCACGAGCTGCGCGCGCTGGTGGTGAGCGCCGAGGGCGGAGACGCGGGCGCCGCCGCCGCGCTCGCCGCCGACGCGCCCGCGCTCGCGCGCCTACGCGCCGCCGACCGCGACCTCGGCTTCCGCGCGGACCTCGTCGCGCTCGGCCACGTCCTGGCCCACCCGACGACCTACCCCGACGAGACCGCCCGCGAACGTTACTCGGCGCTCCTCGACGAGTTCGGGCGCGACGCGGCGTCCATGGCCCGGCTCAAGCCGCTCGGCGAGCGCCTGCACACGCTCGAGCGCGAGGGTGTGCTCCCTCGCGCGATGGTGGTACGGTCGCGCCGCCGTCGTGACCAGTAGCCTCCTGACTCCGGTTTGAGCTCGTCGTGTCGCTCGTTGTCCTCGAAGACGTAACGCTCTTCTTCGCCGATCGCATGATCTTCGATGCGGTCGCCCTCCGCCTGGGGCCTCGCGACCGGATCGGCCTCATCGGTCCCAACGGCTCGGGCAAGACCACCCTGCTCAAGGTGATCGCCGGCCACCAGGAGATCGACGACGGCAAGGTCACGCGTGCCCGCGGCGTCCGCGTCGGCTGGCTGCCGCAGGACCTCGTCATCGCCGGCGGCAAGACGCTCCTCGACTTCGTCGTGTCGAGCGTGCCCGGGCGCGCCGAGATCGATCGCGACCTCGCCGAGACCGAGGCCGCGCTCACCGCGCTCGCCGACGCCCCCGACCAGGCGGACCGGGACGAGGTGATGCTCGAGCTGGTCGAGCGCGTCACCGAGCTGCACGAGCGCAAGGATCACTTCGATCGCTTCTTCTCCGAGCACGAGGCCTTCGCGATCCTCGGCGGCCTCGGCTTCGTGCCCACCGATCACGACCGCGATCTCGGCGAGTTCTCCGGCGGCTGGAAGATGCGCGCCGCGCTCGCCGCGCTGCTCTTCCAGCGCCCCGACGTCCTGCTCCTCGACGAGCCGACCAACCACCTCGACATGCCGTCGGTCGCGTGGTTCAGCGACTTCCTCAAGCGCTACGACCGCTGCTTCATCCTCATCAGCCACGATCGCGAGTTCCTCAACGAGCAGATCGATCGCGTGGTCAGCCTCGAGCCCGAGGGCCTGCGCTCGTACCCCGGCAACTACGAGCGCTACGTCGAGGCCCGCCTCGAGGAGGAGACCATCCTCGCCGGCAAGGCGCGCAACCTCGAGCGCGAGCGCGAGCGCCTGACCCGCTTCATCGATCGCTTCCGCGCCCAGGCCAACAAGGCCAAGGCGGTGCAGAGCCGCATCAAGCTGCTCGACAAGATGGAGGACGTCGAGACCTTCCAGAAGCGCCACGTCATGCGCTTCGCGTTCCCACCGTGCGAGCGCGCGGTGAGCGAGGTCATCAAGATCGAGGGCGTGAAGAAGGCGTACGGCAGCCACGTCGTCTTCCCCGGCGTCGATCTCGTCGTCCGCCGCGGCGAGAAGATCGGCATCATCGGCGTCAACGGCGCGGGCAAGACCACGTTGCTCCGCATGATCGCCGGCGAGCTGCCGCAGGACGGCGGCACGATCAAGCTGGGCAGCGGCGTGAAGGCCGGTTACTACGCCCAGCACCACGCCGACACGCTCGACATGAGCGCGACCGTGCAGGAGGTGGTGCAGCGCGCGAGCCCCACCGCCGCGGTGTCGCGCGTGCGCTCGCTGCTCGGCGCGTTCATGTTCCGCGGCGACGACGTCGACAAGCCGTGCAAGGTGCTCTCGGGCGGCGAGCGCGCCCGCGTCGCGCTGGCGCGCCTGCTCATCGACCCCGGCAACCTCATCCTGATGGACGAGCCGACCAACCACCTCGATCTCGAGTCGTCGGAGAGCCTGGCCCGCTCGCTCGTCGACTACGACGGCACGCTCGTCTTCGTCAGCCACAACCGCAGCCTCATCCGCACGCTCGCGTCCAAGATCTGGAACGTCGAGGGCGGGCACGTCGACACGTACCCGGGCTCGCTCGACGAGTACCTCTACTCGTGCGCGCAGCGGCGCAAGGACGTCGTGGTCGCGGGTGACGCCGCGCCCGCGCGTGGCAAGCCGGCGCCCCCGCCGGCGCCGGCTGCGAAAGAGGACGAGAAGGCGCGCAAGCGGCGCGAGGCCGAGGCCCGGCAGAAGCGCAAGAAGACGCTCGGTCCGCTGGAGAACAGGGTGGCCGACCTCGAGGAGCGCATCTCCGCGCTCGAGGCGGCGCAGGCCAGGCGCTCGACCGCGCTCTCCGACCCGGAGGTCTACGCCGACGACGCGCGCCGCCGCACGCTCCTCGGCGAGTACCAGGCCGACCAGGTCAAGCTCGAGGAGCTCACCGGGCGCTGGGAGACCGCCGCCGAGGAGCTCGAGGCCGCGCGCCGTCGCCTCGACGCCGAGGACGGCGTCGCCGTATAATGAGGCGCGCATGACCTCCTCGCCCGCGATCATCGATGGCAAGTACGAGCTGGTCGAGCTCGCCGGCGAGGGTGGCATGGCCTCGGTGTGGAAGGCCGCGGTGCGCGGCGCCGCCGGCTTCTCGCGCACGGTCGCGATCAAGAAGATCAAGCCGGAGTTCCGCGCGATCCGGAACTACACCGACATGTTCATCGAGGAGGCGCGCGTCGGCGCCGAGCTCGCGCACCCGAACATCGTCCAGGTCTACGACTTCTGCGCCGATCCCCAGGGCAGCTACTACATCGTGATGGAGTGGGTCGAGGGCATGGACCTCGGCAGCCTGGTCAAGGCGTACCGCGAGTCCGGCGGGCACATGCCGTGGCCGCTCGTCGTCGCCGCCGGCATCGCGACCCTGCGCGGCCTCGGCGCCGCGCACGAGCGACGCCGCCCCGACGGGACCCCGGCGCCGATCGTCCATCGCGATGTCTCGCCGCACAACATCCTCGTCAGCACCAACGGCGCCGTGAAGCTGACCGACTTCGGCCTGGCCCGCGCGCGCGACCGCGTCTTCAGCCTGACCGCGCCGGGGACGGTGAAGGGCAAGCTCTCGTACCTCTCGCCCGAGGTGGCGATGGGCGGTCAGGCGACGCCGCTGTCGGATCTGTTCGCGATGGGCGCCGTGCTCTGGGAGTCGCTCGTCGGCGAGCGCCTCTTCGACGGGCGCAGCGACCTCGAGGTGTTCAAGCAGATCCGCCAGTGCCTCGTGCGCCCGCTCGCGCCGGTCCGCCCCGACGTGCCCGCCGAGCTCGTCGCCGTCATCAACGGCGCGCTCGCCAAGGAGCCCGATCGCCGCTTCGGCTCGGCGCAGGCGATGGCGATGATGCTGGCCGAGGTGCTCAAGCTCGCGCCGGCGGGCGCCGATCCGCAGCTCGCGCTCGGGCAGGCGGTCGCCACCGCCCGCCAGCGCATGGGCGTCCGCCGCAACCCGGCCGCGCACAACAGCGACAACGTCCCGACCTGGAAGTGGCAGACCCCGCCGGTCCCGGGCGCGCCGTCCGGCGCGACGTCACCAGCCAGGGTGCTCGCCGAGAAGGGCCGCGTCGAGGCCGCGCCCGCCGGCAGCCTCGTCGGTCACGAGGCCGAGGCGGTCGACATCGAGTTCTCCAAGCCCGACCTCACCGTCGAGCCCGTCACGCTCACGCCCAAGCCGAAGAAGTAGCCCCGTCGTCGTCAGACGCGGTCGTAGCGCCGGTCGGGGTGGAGCGGCAGCGGGACCCACTGCAGGCAGACGTCGCCCTTCATGACGGCGACGCCGACCTGGCCGGGCTCGACGAGGCCGAGCTTGACCACCGAGGCGGCGCGGCGGCGCGCGCGGTACTCGCGATCGGCGCCGTCCTCGGTGATGAGGCGGATGTAGTAGGGCGCCGGCGTGTGGACGCGCTGCTCCGCCACCGCGAGCAGGTAACGCGTCGGAGCCACCGCGAGGGCGAGGGCGTCGACGAGGAGCCACAGACACGCGACCGTCGCGATCACCGTCGGGACGAACGCGACGGTCATCTGCACCCGGAACACCGAGGGCAGCCGGTCCATGTCCGCGCTCGACGGCATGATGGCGAAGGTCGCGAACCACGCGGCCGCCATCACGAAGCACATGATGACCGCGAGCGTGAGCCATGTCGGCGGTGGGGTGCGCATCGCGTCCGCGAGGCCGGGGTGAGACTTCGCCGCCGCGATCTTCTCCATGCACCGCTCCGCTTCGGTCATGGCGGAAGCTTACGCGGGCGCGGTCACTTCGTCAGCTGGCCGTCTCGACGCTCTTGACCAGGGTGACGGTCCGGTCGGGCAGGCGCACCGCCGCCAGGCCGTGGCCCCACACGCAGCCAGCGTCGGTGGCGATCCAGCGCTCGCCCATGCGCAGGCCGTGCGCCGCCCAGTGGCCGAAGACGACGGTGTGATCGGTCCAGGCCGGCTCGGCCAGCGCGTACCAGGGCACGGCGCCGTCGGGCGCTTCCTCGGGTGGCCCGTCGAAGTCGGTCACGGGCGCGGCGTCGTCGCGATCGCAGCAGCGCACGCGCACGAAGAATCCGAGCAGCGCGCGCACCCGCGCCGCCCCCTCGAGCTCGTCGCGCCAGGGCGGCGCCGCGCCGCCGAGCTGCGTCATCCATCGCCTCCAGTCCGGTCCGCGCAGCGCGGCCTCGAGCTCGGCGGCGAGCTCGCGCGCGCGGGTGACCGTCCACCCCGGGTGCAGCCCGGCGTGGACGAGCGCGTGTCCGTCCTCGACGTGCACCAGCGGGCGCGCGCGCAGCCAGTCGACCAGCTCGTCGCGATCGGGCGCCGCGAGCACGGCGTCGAGCGAGTCGCGACGCTTCGCTTCGGCGGCGCCCGCCGCGCGCGCGAGCAGGTGCAGATCGTGGTTGCCGAGCACCGCGACGACCGCGTCCCCCTGCGCGCGGGCCCAGCGGAGCACGTCGAGCGAACGCGGGCCGCGGTTGACCAGATCGCCGACGAGCCAGAGGCGATCGCGGTCCGGCTGGTAGTCGATCGCGGTCAGCAGGCGCTCCAGGCTGGCCATGCAGCCCTGGACGTCGCCGATCGCGTAGAGCGCCATGCGGTCTCGTGAGCCTATCGCAGCCGGCCCTCGACGCGCTGGATCAGCTGCTCGACCTGCTCGCGCGCGCGGTCGGCCGGGATGGACAGGTACCCGCCGAGCTCGTAGAGCGCGCCGAGCTCGGCGTCGCCCAGCCAGCCGTCGCTCATCGCGATCGCCGCCGCGAACCGGATCGCGTTGGGCCGATCGTCGTCGCGCAGGTCACCGGCCGCCGCCGCCAGCTGCTCGGCGGCGCTCGTCGACGCCCGCCGCTCGTCGAGCGCGTGGAAGTGGTGCTCGAGCTGGTCGCGCTCGAGCACCGAGTCGGTGACCGACTCGAAGAGGCGCAGGATGCCGTCGCGCTCGTCGCCGCTCAGGCCATCCACCGACGCGACCAGGTACGCCACGTCGAGCAGCGCGAGGAACCGACCGGTCGTCTCCTGCGTGTCCGCGCGCGCGAGCGACTGGGCCGCGCCGCGCAGGCGCTCCGCCTGTGCGAGATCCTCGGACAGGATCCCGCGGATCACCACGGCCAGGTGCGTGGGGTCCACGTCCGGCAGCTGCAGGATCGGCGGCTCGGCCATGAGAACAGGATAGACCGGTTCCTGGCCGAGATCGGAATCCGACACGGACCGACAGGTAGCGCGATGGAACGCTCGGTTCTGTTGCGGCCGCAACCAAACTTTCAGCTGGGGCGCGCCCGGTCCGGCTCGCGATACTGGTCTCGATGTCCACGCCCAGGACGTCGGAGCCAGCGTCCGGCGCGACGCCCGCCGACATCACGTTCGACGGGACGCCACGCTTCGAGCTGAAGCGTGTGCTCGGTGAGGGCGGGATGGGCGTCGTGTACGAGGCGCTCGATCGCGAGCGCGACACGCTGGTCGCGCTCAAGACCCTGCGGTTCGTCGACGCGAGCTCGCTCTACCGGCTCAAGACCGAGTTCCGCTCCACCGCCGATCTCCAGCACCGCAACCTGGTGCGGCTCGACGAGCTGCACCACGTCAACGGCCACTGGTTCTTCACCATGGAGCTGGTCGAGGGCGTCAACTTCGTCGATCACGGGCAGGCCAACCACGCCCACCTGCGCGCCGCGCTGCTCCAGCTCGCCCAGGGCCTCGAGGTGCTGCACCGCGCCGGCAAGGTCCACCGCGATCTCAAGCCCTCGAACGTCATGGTCACGCACGCGGGGCGGGTCGTCATCCTCGACTTCGGGCTCGTGCGCGACTCGTTCTCGCGGCAGTCGAGCGATTCGGCGGTGATCGGCACGGCGGCGTACATGGCGCCCGAGCAGGCCGTGACCCCCGCGGTCGGCGCGCCGGCCGATCTCTACAGCGTCGGGGTCATGCTCTTCGAGGTGCTCACCGGCCGGCTGCCCTTCGAGGGGCGCACGATCGAGGTCCTCATGCGCAAGCAGCGCGAGGACGCGCCGCCGGTGCGGTCGCTCGCCGACGTGCCGGACGATCTCGCGCAGCTCTGCGCGGAGCTCCTCGCGATCGAGCCGTGGCGGCGCCCCACCGCCGCCGCGCTCATCGCGCGGCTCACCAGCGCCAGCCCGGCCGTGACCCCGCCCGCGCCGCCGTTCGTGGGCCGCGAGGCCGAGCTCGCCGCGCTCGAGGTCGCGCTCGATCAGGTCGCCGACGGCGCGACGCGCACGGTGTTCGTCGAGGGCGAGGCCGGCATCGGCAAGAGCGCGCTCGTGCGCGCGTTCGTCGCTCGCGCCGAGGCGCGCCCCGGCGTCGTCGCCGTCGTCGGCCGTTGCCACGAGCGCGAGACCACGCCGTTCAAGGGCATCGACGGCGTCGTCGACGCCCTGGTCCGCGATCTCGTGCGCCGCAACCCGGTCGATGTCGCGCTCTTGCTCACGCCCGAGGTCGAGGCGCTGGCCCGCGTCTTCCCGGTCCTCCGCCGCGTCCCCGCCATCGCCCGCCTGTCGGTCCGGAAACCGGACAGCCCGATCGAGCTCCGCGCCCGCGCCTTCCGCGGCCTGCGCCAGCTCCTCGGCGCGCTGGCGGCGCACCACACGCTGGTCGTCGTGATCGACGACGTGCAGTGGGCCGAGAGCGACACGCTGGCGCTGCTGCGCGAGATCCTGCACTCGCCGGGCGCGCCGTGGATGCTGCTGGTCCTCACCCGCCGCAGCGAGGGGGCGCCGCCGCCCTTGCCCGGCTCGTCGACGACGATGACGCTCGAGCGCCTCGACCACGCCGCCGGCCGCCGCTTGCTCGCGGCCCTGGCGCCCCATCGCGCCGCCGACGCCGACCGGCTCCTCGACGAGGCCGGCGGGCACCCGCGCTTCCTCCAGGAGCTCGTCCGGCACTCGGCGGGGGCGCTGGCTCGCCTCGACGACGCGCTGTGGTCTCGCGTCACGCACCTCGACCACACCGCGCGCAAGGTGCTCGAGCTGGTCGCGGTCGCCGGCGCGCCGGTCCCGCAGTCGCTGGTCGGGCTCGCCCTCGGGCTCGATCGCCCGGGGCTGGGCAAGGCGATCGACGCGCTGCGGGCGGCGTGGCTCGTCCGGCTCGGCGGAACGCGCGGCCGCGATCCGGTCGAGCCCTATCACGATCGCGTCCGCGACGCGGTCCTGGCCCGCATCCCCGCCGTGCGCCGCCGGCGCCATCACGAGCGGCTCGCCGCGGTGCTGGTGAACAGCGAGATCGTCGAGAAGGATCCCTTGATCGTCGTGCGTCACCTCGAGGCCGCGGGCGCCTTCGAGCGCGCGGCCGATCTCGCGGAGCACGCCGCCCTCCGCGCCGGCGAGGCGCTCGCGTTCGAGCTCGCCGCCGAGCTGTGGAAGGCGGCCCTGCGCGTCGGCGCGCACGACGACGACGCGCGCCGCACGATCCTGGTGTCGCGCGCCGAGGCGCTGGGCTACGCCGGCCACGGCCGCGCCGCGGCCGAGTCGTACCTCGAGGCGGCGAAGGGCGCCGATCCCGCGACCAGCGCGCGCTGCCGGCGGCTGGCGGCGCACGAGCTGCTGGTGAGCGGCCACATCCGCGAGGGCCAGCGCCTGCTCGACGAGATCTTCGCCTCGATCGGCGAGTACCGGCCGCGCTCGCCGCGCGCGGCGCGACGCTGGCTCGCGTGGCAGTGGCTGCTCACGCTCCTGCGGGGCACGCGGTTCCGCGAGCGCGTGACGCCCGACGCGCCGGCGCTCGATCACCTCCGCCTCGATCTCTACCGGACCGTGTCGCTCGCGCTCGGCACCGTCGACCTCGTCCCCGGCGCCGCGTTCCAGGCCCGCGGTCTCCTCGTCGCGCTGCGCCTCGGCGACCCGCGGCGCATCACCTACGCGCTCGCCTACCACGCGATGTACCTCGGCTCGAGCGGCGTCCGCGTGCCGTGGGCCCGCCGCCTCGTCGCCCGCGCCCAGGAGCTCGCCGCGGCGCTCGGCAACCCCTTCCTCAGCGGCTGGGCGCGCGCCGCCGAGGGCATGGTCGAGTTCTTCGCCGGCCGGTACCTCCACGCGATCGAGGTCCTCACCGACGCCGAGGCGCAGATGCGCGAGCGCGCGGTCGGCACCGCCGCCGAGCTCAACCACGTGCGCGTGTTCCTGACCTTCGCGATCCGCCGCCACGGCGACTACGCGACCTTGCACGCGCGCCAGCGCGAGTACCTGCTCGACGCGCAGCGCCGCGGCGATCGGTACGCCGCCGCGTCGTTCCAGTGGGCCTCCAACATCGGGTGGATCGCGCGCGACGACGTGGCGCACGCCCGCGCCGAGCTGGCGCCCGACGCGTGGTCACCGCCCGAGGAGGGGCTCCACCTCCAGCACTGGTTCCGCATCCGCGGCCTGCTCGAGCTCGCGCTCTACGAGGACGACCGCGCCGCGCTGCCGGGGCTGGCCGCGGCGATCCGTGCGTTCCTCGGCCCCGCGTTCTCTCACGTCGAGGCGGTGCGCACCGAGACGCACTGTCTGCTCGGGCGCGTGGCGATCGTCGCCGGCGATGCGCGCGCCGCCCGCCGCGCCGTGGCGCCGCTGCGGCGCACGCGCGCGCCCTACGTGCGCACCCTCGTCCGCCTCGTGCGCGCGGCCGCCGACACCCTCGATGGTCGTCACGCGTCGGCGCGGGTCGAGCTCACCGAGGCGGTGCGCGACGCCGAGGCCGTCGACATGATGGCGATCGCGGCGCTCGCGCGCCTGCGCCTGGGTGAGACCGAGCTGGCGACGCTCCTCCTCCGCCAGCGCGGCGTCGCCGATCCCGAGCGCTTCGCCCGCGTGTTCGCGACCTGGCCGGACCGACCGGGCTGAGTCAGCCCACCTCGATCACCGCGTCGACGAAGCCGACCCGGCACGACCCGGCGCGCACGCGCACCACGCCCTTGCCGCGCACGAGCCAGGTCGCCCGCGCCGCCGCGGCGTTGCCCGGGCTCCGCTGGTACGCGAGCTCGTTGGCCCCCGTGCCGACGCCGCGGCCCCATCCCTCGAGGTGCCCGAGCGTCACCCGCGTCGCCGCCTCGTCGACGAGCGCGCAGCCGTTCTCGCCGCGCGCGTCGGCGTAGAGCGGCTCGTTCCACTCGAGCTTCTTGGCCGAGGCCAGCACGTACGTCGGCAGGTAGCCGGTGTTGTCGAGCACGACCTCGACGCGCGACAGGCCGTCGCCCACCGGCACCGCGCGCGCCGAGCGCACGTTGACCTGTGGCGCCAGCGCCGCGACGCGCAGGAAGCAGCGGCTCTGCCCGCGGCACACCTCGTCGAGCAGCTCGGGCGGCGGGTTCCAGACACCGAAGCGCGGATCGACACCGCCGACCTCGACCTCACCGAGCTGCGGGTGCTGGAACTTCTTCCACGCGCGCACGATCCGGCCCTGGTTGTGCGTCTGGTCCCACGCCGCGAGCTTCTCGAGATCGGCGCGGGTGAGGTTCGTGTAGTAGTCGACGAAGCGCTTGGGCCGCGGCAGGTCGAGGCGCTTGAACAGGTCCCAGAGCTCGACCACGTACGCGACGGCGCCGCGCTGGTGGTACGCGTAGTCCGACAGATCGCCGTGGAGCGGCTGATCCGGGCCGTAGAGGAACTCCTCGTACCCGGACACCACGGGGTAGCCGGTGTCCTCGCCGGCGAAGCGCTCGATCAGCTTCCACAGCCCCAGGTCGTCGACGTCGAGCTTCGCGTCGGGGGCGTGACCGAGCGGGCGGATGAAGACGCCGCCGTAGCAGTGCAGGTTGAGCCACGCGTAGATCTCGGGGTGCGCGGTGGTGAACTCCACGACCGCGCGCGACTCCGGCTCGCTCGTCGGGAACGCCCCGGCGCCGATCTGCTCGTGCGTCGGCGACCACGACCAAGGGAAGTTGCGGTTGAGGTCGACCGGGTTGTCGCCCACGTACGACCACGCCGGCACGCGGAAGCCGTCCCAGTTCTCGATCGTGCCCTCGGGGTACACGCGGTAGTAGGGGCCGGCGTCGTCGAGCTCGCGGGTCGTCAGCAGATCGGGGTGGGCCGCGCTCGCCGCGACGTAGTCGCCGGTCGGGTCGACCTGACGCATCACCAGCGCGAGCCCGTCGCCGTCGACGTCGCCGTTGCGCCAGCGCATCGCGCCGCGGTCCCGGCGATCGTCCCGCGGCACGCTGCGCACGTAGCGCCCCTCCTTCAGCACACACTCGGCGCCGTCGGGGCTCATGCGCGGCAGGATGAAGAACCGGGTGGCGCGCACGCGCTCGAGGATCGGCGCCGGCAGGTCGAGCGACGTCGGCTCCACGTGCGCGCGCAGCACGTCCTCGGCGATCGCGAGCGCGACGCTCGAGCCCGCGAGCTCCGACGCATGCATGTTGCCGTCGACCCACGCCGTCGGCTGCACGCGATCGGGATCGGCGCCGATCGTGCAGAGCCAGAGGTCGCGGCCCTCCGGCGTCTTGCCCAGGGACGACAGTCGCACCAGCGCCGGAAACGCGTCGCGCCACGCCTCGAGCTGTGAGGTGAGCGTGGCGTGATCGAGGTAGGTGGAGCGAAAGCCGCGGGCGAGCGCTGCGAGCGAGGTCATCCCGCAGAAATTAGCTCGCGTGCGCGACTACTCGCTACCCGTGACGTTGTAACCGTGCCCACGAATCCGAGGGCGAGAAGGCGAACGAAGCGCCTGATCTTCGCCGGAAATCACGTTAGTATTTTCGCCGTTCCGAACGGGGGGAGAGCCGTGCGCGGCGCACGAGCTACCCGCGCGCGGCATGCCCCACGGTGCTCGATGAGTGATCCCAACAGCGATGGCGACAAGGCAGGCGCGAGCGACAAGACGGCCGTGATCAGCGGTGCGGTCGGTGGTGGAGGGACCGCCGCCGGCCAGGTGTCGGGTCAGGTCGGAGGACGCGGCGCACCGGCGGACCGGACGATGATCGTGGGCGGCGGCGCCCCGCCCGCGAAGGTCGAGGTCGACGGCGCCATGCTGCAGCCGCAGGCCCCCCAGAAGGCGCCGCCCAACAACGCGACCATCGTGGCGCGCGGGACCAAGCCGAGCTCGCCGCCGCCGTCGGGGCCCGCTGGCACCGGCGCGGGCGGAGGCTCGGGCCTGCTCTCGACGACGGGCTCGCGGGTGGAGGTCTCCGAGGTCACGCAGCTCTTCGGTCCCGGTGCTCAGCCGCGCCCGGGCATGACGATCAACCAGTACGAGCTCATCCGCGAGCTCGGCGCGGGCGGCATGGGGACCGTGTACCTCGCCCGCGATCTCAAGCTCGGCCGCAAGGTCGCGATCAAGATCCTGCAGTCGCACCACCCCGAGCTGACCCAGCGCTTCATCATCGAGGCGCGCGCGACCGCGCGCTGCAGCCACGAGAACATCGTCATCATCTACGAGGTCGGCGAGCACAGCGGCCAGCCGTACATGGTGCTCGAGTACCTGCAGGGCTCGGTGCTCACCGAGCTCGTGTCGGGCGGCAAGCGCCTGCCGCCGGCGCGCGCCGTCGAGCTGATGGCGCCCGTGGTGAAGGCGCTGGCCGTCGCCCACGAGCAGGGCATCGTCCACCGCGATCTCAAGCCCGACAACATCTTCGTGACCGATCAGGGCACGGTGAAGGTGCTCGACTTCGGCATCGCCAAGGTCCGCGATCAGGCCGACAAGCCGGTCGGCTCCGGCGGCGCGATCCGCCTGCCGACGGCGGCCGAGCTCGGCCCCGACACCGGCAACACCAACCTCACGCGCCAGGGCGTGATCATGGGGACGATGAAGTACATGTCCCCGGAGCAGTGGGGCATCGGCGTCGAGATCGATCACCGCACCGACATCTGGGCGACCGGCGTCATCCTGTTCCGTCTGCTCGCCGGCAAGCACCCGCTCGCGCCGCTCCAGGGCAACCAGCTCGTCGTCACCGCGATGCTGGACAAGCCGATGCCCAAGCTGCGTGACGCCGTCTCGGACGTGCCGCAGGGGCTGTGCGACGTCGTCGACCGCTGTCTGATGAAGGACAAGGAGCTGCGCTGGAAGGACGCCCGCGAGCTCCTGCGCGCGCTCGAGCCGTTCCTCCCCGGCCGCTACTCGACCGTTCAGCTCGCCTTCGACGAGAGCCCGTACGCCGGCCTCTCGTCGTTCCAGGAGAGCGACGCGGCGCGCTTCTTCGGCCGCTCGCGCGAGATCGCCGCGGCGGTCAACCGCATCCGCGAGCGTCCGGTCATGGGCGTCATCGGTCCGTCCGGCGTCGGCAAGTCGTCGTTCGTCCGCGCCGGTCTCGTGCCCGCGTTGAAGCAATCGGGCGAGAGCTGGGAGTCGCTGGTCATCCGCCCCGGCCGCAACCCGCTCTCGGCGGTGGCCGCGATGATGACGCCGATGGTCGGCTCGACGTCGCAGACGGTGCAGGACGACCTCAAGGAGCAGGCGGCGATCGCCCAGCGGCTCGCGCGCGAGCCCGGCCACATGGGCCAGGTGCTGCGCAGCCGTGCCAAGCGCTCGGGCACCAAGATCCTGCTCTTCGTCGATCAGTTCGAGGAGCTCTACACGCTCGTCCCCGATCCGGCCGAGCGCGCGGCGTTCACCGCGTGCCTCGCCGGCGCCGCCGACGACGCGTCGGCTCCCGTGCGCGTCGTCCTGTCGCTGCGCTCCGACTTCCTCGACCGCGTCGGCGAGGATCCGCAGCTCATGGGCGAGGTCATGCAGGGCCTCTTCTTCCTGACGCCGCCCAACCGCGACGGTCTGCGCGACGCGCTGGTGCAGCCCGCCGAGATGGCCGGCTACCAGTTCGAGAACCCGGTGATGGTCGAGGAGATGCTCTCGCACCTCGAGACCACGCCGGGCGCGCTGCCGCTCCTCCAGTTCGCCGCGACCAAGCTGTGGGAGAACAAGGACTCGGGCAGGAAGCTCCTCACCCAGAACGCGTACAACGCGATGGGCGGCATCGGCGGCGCGCTCGCCAGCCACGCCGACAGCGTGCTCGCCGAGCTGTCGCCGCAGTCGCAGGCGCTGGCCCGCTCGGTCTGCTTGCGCCTCATCACGCCCGAGCGCACCCGCGCGATCGTCTCGCTCGCCGAGCTCCAGGAGCTGTCGCCGCAACCGGGCGACGTGCAGCGCCTGGTCGATCACCTGACCCAGGCCCGCCTGCTCGTCAGCCAGACCGCGGCCGACGGCTCGGCCCAGGGCTCGACCGTCGAGATCGTGCACGAGTCGCTCATCCACAGCTGGCCGACCCTGCGGCGCTGGCTCGACGAGACCCAGGAGGACGCGCAGTTCATCGAGCAGCTGCGCGTCGCCGCCAAGCAGTGGCACGCCAAGGGCCGCGACGCCGGCATGCTGTGGCGCGGCGAGACCGCCGACGAGGCCATCCGCTGGGCCCGCCGTCACCAGGGCACCCTGCCCGAGACGCAGCGCGCGTTCCTCTCCGAGGTGATCAACGCGTCGACCGCCGCCGAGCGCCGCCGCCGCACGATCACGGTCGGCGTCGTCGCCTTCCTGACCGTCCTCCTGGTCGCGGCCGCGATGGCGCTCTTCACCATCCGCCAGTCGGAGAAGAAGGCGTCGAAGAACGCGATCGTCGCCAAGAAGAACGCCGTGCTCGCCGAGGAGCAGGCGCGCGCCGCCAAGGCCGCCGAGGCCGAGGCCAAGAACGCGCTCGCGATCGCCGAGGAGAAGGAGCGGCAGCGCCTCGAGGAGGAGAAGGGCCGCCTGGCCGCCGTCAAGGAGGCGACCAAGGCCGGTATCCAGCTCGAGATGACCTACGAGGAGCTCATCCAGAAGAAGGCCGAGCTCGAGGTCGCGCTCGGGGAGTCGGAGAAGGCGCGGGAGGACGCGAAGGAGGCGCAGAAGGACGCCGAGCGCAACGAGGCCGTGGCCGTCCAGGCCAAGCGCGTCGCCGAGGCGGCCGAAGAAGAGGCCACCACCGCCAAGGAAGAGGTCGAGCGTCTGCTCCAGAAGGAGCGGAAGCGCGTCAAGGAGCTCGAGGAGCAGATCGGGCAGATGATCGAGACCCTCAAGTAGTCCGTCCGCAGTCCGTCGTCGTTCGTACGTTCGTACCGCCGTAGATTCCTTCGCCAGTTACCGGGAGTGTCCATGCGCCAGATGGCTTCGATCGCCGCGGGGGCGGCTGTCGTCCTCCTCTCCGTGTCCACCGTGTTCGCGCAGCCCTCGCCGCCGCCCGACGGCGGCGGCGACCCGCCGCCCGACACGCCGCAGGTGCCACCCAAGCAGATCACCGACAAGGACCTCGCGACGGCACAGCAAGAGGACGCGCGTCCGTGGGCCAAGGGCGTCTCGCCCGACCAGCAGCGCAAGGCGCTGGCCCTGTTCAACGAGGCCAACGGCATGCTGCGCGACGCGCTGTTCCCGCGGGCCGCGGAGAAGTATCGCGAGGCGCTCAAGCACTGGGATCACCCCGCGATCCATTACAACCTCGCGCTCGCGCTCGTGAACCTCGACCAGCCGGTCGAGATGCACGCCGAGCTCGAGCAGGCGCTGGTCCACGGTCCGGCGCCGCTCGGCGAGGACAAGTACGCGCGCGCCAAGGACTTCAAGGTCCTGGTCGAGAAGCAGCTCGCCACCGTCGAGTACACCGTGACCATCCCCGGCGCGGTGCTCATCTTCGACGGCAAGGAGGTCCTCACCGGGCCCGGGACGTGGTCGTCGCGCGTGCGCGCCGGGGAGCACAGCGTCGCGGCGCGCGCGGAGGGTTACGCGCCGACCCAGCTCAACCCCAAGCTCCTCGGCGGTGACGTGCAGCGCCTCGAGCTCAAGCTCTTCACCGACAAGGAGCTGACCCGCGAGAAGACGCGCATGCCGAAGTGGGTGCCGTACTCGGTCCTCGGCGCGGGCGTCGTGGCCGCCGGCGTGGGCGCGCTGCTCCACACCAGCGCCAAGTCCGGCCTCGAGGATTACGACCAGGCGATCGCCGCCTGCGCGGCCACCGATCCCAGCGGCGGCTGCTCCATGCGCACGCCCGGGATGCTCGACATGAAGTCGTCGGCGGAGAGCAAGCAGAACTTCGCGGCCGTCGCCTACACGGTCGGCGGCCTCGCGGTGGCGACGGGCGTGGCGCTCGTGATCCTCAACCGCCCGCAGAGCTATCGCATCGATCCGCTCAAGGCCGAGCTCAACGCCGGCACGACCGTCACCCCGGTCATCGGACCGGACCTGGCCGGCGTCGCCGCCGTCGGTCGTTTCTAGTCGGACTCGTTCGCCAACTCGCCTACTCGAGGGAACACCATGGCTCGTCCCATTCGCTCCTCCACCGCCGCGGGCGCGCTCCACGTGCTCGCCGCCGCGGCCGTGTCGCTCCTGCTCACCTCGTGCTTCGAGACCCGGACCATCGAGTGCCAGGGCGGCGTGGTCTGCCCCGAAGGCTCGGTGTGTACCGCCGACGGTCTCGGATGCACGACCGACTCCTGCGGCAACGGCACCGTCGACTCCGGGGAGGAGTGCGACGACGGCAACCAGCTCGACAACGACGACTGCTTGCGCGACTGCACCAACGCGACGTGCGGCGACGGCAAGGTCAACACGGAGGGCGAGAACCCCGAGGAGTGCGACGACTTCGCCGCCAACACCGCCAGCTGCGACAGCGACTGCACGGTGCCGGTGTGCGGTGACAACCTCCACAACGCGGCCGCGGGCGAGGCCTGCGACGACGGCGACACCGACGACGCGGACGGGTGCAAGGGTGACTGCACGTCGACCGAGGCCTGCGGCAACGGCGTCATCGACTCGCACCTCCCCAACAACCCGACCAACAGCCCGGCCAACTGCCTCTCCGCCACGGCCACCGGGAACAACTGCGCCGAGGTCTGCGACGACGGCAACAACCTCGCCGGCGACGGCTGCTCGCCCAACTGCCTCTCCGAGGAGGAGTGCCCCAACGGCATCCTCGACGTCGGCGAGGTCTGCGACGACGGCGACAACGACAACAACGACTCGTGCCGCAACGACTGCACCGGCGGCGCCGGCTGCGGCAACGGCCAGGTCGAGGCGCCGCTCGGCGAGCAGTGCGACAACGGCATGGAGAACCAGAACTCGCTGACCTGCGACCGCGACTGCACCGTGCCGGTCTGCGGCGACGGGCTCCTCAACATGAGCCTGAACGCGATGAACCAGCCGCTCGAGCAGTGCGATCCGGGCACCCCGACCATGCCCCGCATCGGCCAGCCCTCGGCGAGCTGCAACGCCAACTGCACGACCCCGCGCTGCGGCGACAGCATCGTGAACGATCAGTTCACGCCGCCGGGCAGCACGCTCACCGAGAACTGCGACGACGGCAACACGACGCCCGGCGACGGCTGCGATGGCCTGTGCCGGATCGAGGGCTGCGGCAACGGCGTCACCGAGACCTCCCGCGGCGAGCAATGCGACGACGGCAACATGAACGACCTCGACGCCTGCCGGAACAACTGCCAGCTGCCGCGCTGTGGCGACGGCATCGCGTCGACGCCGCCCCACGAGGTCTGTGACACCAACGGCAACACGTCGACGTGCGACTTCGACTGCACCGCGCCGATGTGCGGCGACGGCGTGATCAACACCATGTTCATCCCGACCGGCGGCACGTTGCCCGAGGCGTGCGACGACGGCAACACGATGGGCGGCGACGGGTGCTCGGCCTTGTGCCGCATCGAGAACTGCGGCAACGGCATCACCGAGGCCTCGAACGGCGAGCAGTGCGACGACGGCAACATGAACGATCTCGATGGCTGCCGGAACAACTGCCGGTTGCCGGCGTGCGGCGACGGCGTGCAGTCGGCGAGCGAGTTCTGCGAGACGACGGTGAACACGCTGACCTGCGACATCGACTGCACGATGCCCGCCTGCAACGATGGCGTGCTGAACACGGCGGCGGGCGAGCAGTGCGAGGACGGCAACCTGAACAACGGCGACGGCTGCTCGTCGACCTGCCGCCTCGAGTCGGCCACGCTCAACGTGGTCAGGAACGGCACCGGCACGGGCTCGGTGACGTCGTCGCCGGCCGGCATCAACTGCGGCGGCGACTGCGCCGAGTCGTACACGCCGGGGCAGATGGTGACGCTCACCGCGACCGCGACCGGCACCTCGGTGTTCACCGGATGGTCGGGCGGCGGCTGCACCGGCACCGCGCCGTGCGTCGTCACCATGGACGCGACCAAGACGGTCACCGCGACCTTCGACCTCAACACGCTGACGGTCGTGAAGAGCGGGACCGGCACCGGCACGGTGACGTCGAGCCCGGCGGGCGTCAACTGCGGCAGCGACTGCACCGAGAGCTACGCGGCCGGCACGATGGTGACGTTGACCGCGTCGGCCGACTCGACCGCGACCTTCACCGGCTGGAGCGGCGGCGGTTGCACGGGCACGGCCCCGTGCGTGGTGACCATGAACGGCGCCACGACCGTCACCGCGACGTTCACGCTGCAGACGTTCACCCTCGCGGTCGCCAAGGCCGGCAGCGGCACCGGCACCGTCCAGTCGATCCCGGCCGGCATCGATTGCGGCTCGACGTGCATGTTTGGCTTCACCGCCAACAGCACGGTCACGCTGGTGGCGACGGCGGACTCGACCTCGACCTTCACCAGTTGGTCGGGGACTGGCATCAACTGCCCGGGCACGGGCAACTGCACGGTGACGATGAGCCAGGCGCGGAACGTCACCGCGACCTTCACGATCCGGACGGTCACGCTGACCGCGAACAAGGCCGGCAGCGGCACCGGCACGGTCACCTCGAGCCCGTCGGGCATCAGCTGCAACTCGGGCTGCTCCTCGGATGACGGCACGTTCAACGCGGGCTCGATGGTCACCCTCACCGCCACCGCGTCGGCCGGCGACATCTTCGCCGGCTGGTCGGGCGGCGGGTGCTCCGGTACCGCGCCGTGCGTGATCACGGTCTCCTCGGCCGCGACGATCACCGCGACCTTCAATGACAACCGCGTGCAGATCGTGCGCGTCGGCGACGGTTCGGGCACGGTGACCGGGCCGTCGGGACACGGCGGCGGCAACGCGGGCAACGGCATCAGCTGCGGCAGCAACTGCTACGACGACTACAACCCCGGCACGTCGGTCACGCTGACCGCGACCCCGGCCACCGGCTCGCGGTTCGGCAGCTGGATCGACGGTCCGTGCGCCGGTTCGACGGTCAACACGTGCACGTTCAACGTGAACGCGCCGGTGACGATCGAGGTGGAGTTCATCGACCTCGACACCTTGACGCTGAACAAGGGCGGCAACGGCGTCGGCACGGTGACGTCCAACCCCGCGGGCATCAACTGCGGCGTGGCGTGCAACTCGCAGAGCGCGCCGTTCGACGACGGCACGACCGTCACGCTGACCGCGGTCGCGGCCACGGGCTCGACGTTCACCGGCTGGTCGGGCGCCGGCTGCGCGGGCACCGGCACGTGCGTGATCAACTCGCTGCAGAGCGATCAGACCGTCACCGCGACCTTCGCGCTCGCCGGCACGGTCACGATCAACAAGACCGGCACGGGCTCCGCGAACGGCACGGTCACCTCGACGAACCCCGCGGGCGGGATCAGCTGTGGCGCCGACTGCAGCGAGGTCTACTCGAACGGGACCAACCTGACCTTGAGCGCGACCGTGATGGCGGGCACCGTGTTCACCGGCTGGTCGGGCGGCAGCGGCACCTGCACGGGCACGACCACGCCGTGCACGTTCACGGTCGCCGGCGACGCCACCCTCACCGCCAACTTCGAGCTGCTGCGCGCGCTGACCGTGAGCAAGGCCGGCACCGGCATGGCCAACGGCACGGTGACGTCGAACCCGGCGGGCATCAACTGCGGCGGCACCTGCATGGCGAACTTCGCCAACGGCACGTCGGTCACGCTCACCGCGTCCGCGAACGCCGGCACGGTCTTCACCGGCTGGTCGGGCGCCGGCATCAACTGCCCGGGCACGGGCACGTGCGTCGTCTCGATGACGGCGGCGCAGTCGGTCACCGCGACCTTCGAGCTGCAGCGCACGCTGACCGTGTCCAAGAACGGCTCGGGCACGGGCACCGTGAGCTCGGCGCCGGCGGGGATCAACTGCGGCGGCACCTGCTCCGCCCCCTTCGCGAACGGCACGTCGGTCACGCTGTCGGCGGTCGCCGATCCGATGATGGTCTTCACCGGCTGGTCGGGTGAGGGTTGCGCCGGTACCGGCGCGTGCGTCGTCTCGATGACGCAGGCCCGCAACGTGACCGCGACGTTCCACGCGATCCGCACGCTGACCGTGACCGCGAACGGCATGGGCACGGTGACGTCGAACCCGGCGGGCATCACCTGCGGCACCGGCGGCGCCGACTGCACGGAAGCGGTGACGAACGGCACCGCGATCACGTTGACCGCGACGCCCGAGGCCGGCTGGGTGTTCGTCGGCTACTCCGGGGACTGCACCGGCACGACGTGCAACCTGCCGATGACCGCCGACGCCTCGGTCACCGCGACGTTCGCGCAGCTGTTCACGCTGGACGTCACGGTGGCGGGCACCGGCAGCGTGTCGGCCGGGAGCGGCACGATCATGAACTGCACGTCGGCCGGCGGAGCGGCCTGCACCGGGAGCTATAGCGGCAACGTGACGCTCACCGCGTCGGGTGGCACGTTGATGAGCTGGAGCGGTGGTGGCTGCTCGGGCATGGCGGCCACCTGTGTCGTGCCCATGACCATGGCGCAGTCCGTCACGGCGACCTTCAGTCCCTGATGGTCAGTGATGGTCAGTCGGCGGAGGCGCGCCATACTGAGGTATGGCGCCCCTTCCGCAGGCTCGTGTCGTGAGGAAAGGCGGGATCGCGGTGGCTCCACCGCCGATCCCGCTGCGTGAACGCTTCGCCTCGATCGAGGAGAACATGGGCCCGCGCGTGCGCGGCTTCGTCGCCGCCGTCATCGGCCTCTGGCCGATCACGGCGGTGGTGCTGCTCGCGTTCGGCCTCATGTGGATCTCGATGCTCCAGAGCTCGTCCTGACGCCGCGCCGGGTGGTGCCGGCGGGCGGGCGTCTTCGGCTAAGGTTGCGGCATGCCCTTCGAGATCCTCGTGATCGTGGCGCTGGTGCTGGCCAACGGGCTCTTCGCCGGCGCCGAGATCGCGATCCTGAGCGTCCGCGCGCCGCAGCTCGCCAGCGGCGTGCGCGCCGGCGACCGCTCCGCGATCGCCGTGCAGACGCTCCGCGATCGCCCCGAGCGCTTCCTGGCCACCGTCCAGATCGGCATCACGGTCATCGGGGCGGCCGCGGCCGCCTTCGGCGGCGCGACGCTGGCCGCCGACCTGGCCCTCGTGCTCGCCGACGCCGGCGCCGGCGCGTACGCGGACGACGTCGCCTTCGCCCTCGTCATCGCGCTCATCTCGTGGCTCTCGCTCGTCTTCGGCGAGCTCGTGCCCAAGTCGCTCGCGCTCCGCTACTCGCGTGCGTACGCGTACACGATCTCGCGCCCGCTGCTCGGCCTGTCGAGCCTCGTCCGGCCGCTGGTCTGGTTCCTGACCGCCTGCTCGAACGTCGTGCTCCGCGCCTTCGGCGATCGCACGACCTTCACCGAATCGCGGCTCTCGCGCGACGAGCTCCGCCAGCTCGTCGAGGACGCCGCCAAGGTGGGCTCCGTCACGCCGCACACCGGCGACATCGCCATGCGTGCGCTCGGCTTCGACGACGTCCGCGTCGCCGAGCTCGTGGTGCCGCGTGACCGGGTCGTCGCCGTCCGCCGCGGCGCGCCCGTCGAGGAGATCCGCCGCCTCCTCCTCGAGGAGGGCCACAACCGCATGCCGGTCCACGACGGGGACCTGGACCACGTCGTCGGCTACATCGTCGCGCGCGACTTCCTGTCGCTGGCCTGGGACAGCGAGCTCATCGTGTTCGACGACATCCTGCGGCCCGCGTACTTCGTCGACGCCGACGCGCGCGCCGTCGACGTCCTGCGCGAGCTCCAGCGCCGGCGCATCCAGATGGCGATCGTGACCGGCGAGCGGCGCGAGCTCCTCGGCCTGGTCACGATCGAGGACCTGCTCGAGGAGATCGTCGGCGACATCTTCAGCGAGACCGAGGACGACGACGACGCGATCCACTGGGACGCGGACGGCTCGGTCGTCCTGCCCGGTACCGTGCAGGTGCGCCGCGTGAACCGCGCGCTCGGCCTGCACGTGCCCGTCGGACCCGATCGGACGACGATGGCCGGCGTGTGCATCGCGCTCGCGGTCGGCATCCCGGCGCCAGGTCAGCGCCTGGTGTGCGAGGACGGCACGCGCGTCGAGGTCGTCGACGCGACCGCGCGGCGCGTCCGCCGCGTCCGCCTCTTCCGCGCGGCCCCGCCGGAAGGTGCGACCACCGATCAGTCGATCGGGTGAGCGCGCAGCGTGCGGGGCAGGTCGAGGATGGTCTCGTTGGGGGAGCCCACGAGCATCGCCGGGCTGACGTCGGAGAGGCCCCAGGGCTCGACCTTGCCAGCGGTGACGGCGAAGGCACCCCCGTCGATGCGGCCGACGACGCCGAACCCCGACTTCATCGGCACGCGCGCCGTCTCGATCACGAGATCCGGCAGGTGGCTGACGTCGATCTCGACGAGGCCGCGCTCGCACGTGAGCACCAGGCGGTAGCCGAGGACGCGGCGCTCGACGAGCAGCACGTTGCCCATCTCGCTCTTGAAGATCTCGTGCCAGCCGTCGCGCGGGCCGCCGTGTGCCGCCAGGGTCGCGAAGTCGATGTGGTACAGGTTCGGCTCGTCGATCCGCCGCGCCAGCAAGCCCGACGTGGTGACCACGGTGTCGACGAGGCCACGCGCGTGCAGGTCGATCACCGGCGAGCGGTGATCGACGGTCCACCACGAGCCGGGCTGGTGCGGCGTGCAGCCGAGGAAGACGTTCTTGGCGCTCGAGCCCTTCAGCCACTCGGAGATCGCGCACGCCACCTCGGGCGCGCTGCCGGTGTCGCCGAGGCGCCGATCGCCGTTCCACAGGACGGTGTCGCCGGGCAGGCGGTGCACCGCGTCGAGGTGGAAGTAGCGGCCCGTCCACGGCGCCTCGAGCGAGAGCTTGTCGCCGACGCGCACGTTGGCGACGGCGTCGAGGTCCTCGGGCACCGCGATGTACGTCTCGCCGCGCGGATCGAGCGCGACGAACAGGATGCCGCGCGGGGTCAGGCCCTTCTTGCGCAGCTCCTTGAGGCCGAGGATGACCGCCGCGGGATCGCGATAGTGATACACGCGGGTGGGGATCATGGTCGGCCTGGCGCGTGGTTACCCGGGAAGCTCCTCGACCGCAAGCGTCACGGGGCCATCTCTCGCAGGAGCTGCTCGCGCAGGCGAGCAGCCGCCGGTGGCAACCGATCGACGCCCCGGTGGCGCAGCGCCAGGCGCCGGTTCACGGGGGCCCACGGCAGGTCGACCTCGACGAGCGCGCCGCGGCCGAGGTCGGCGTCGACCGCCGCGCGGCTGACCAGCGCCAGCCCGATGCCCGCGCGCACGTGGCCCTTCACCGCGGCGATCGAGCCGAGCTCCATCACGATCTGCGCACCCGGGTTGCGCGCCAGCAGCAGCGCGCGCGTCGGCGAGCCGTCCGCGAACGTGACCCAGCCGGCCGTGCGCGGGCTCACGCCCGGCGCGCCGACCACGACCAGCTCGTCGTCGCGCCACCAGTCGAAGGGCTTGCTCGGGCTCTTGCGCGGCAGCGCCGTGACGATCGCGATATCGATGTCGCCGGTCTCGATCATCGCCTCGAGCTGGTCGCCGAACGCCTCGCGAACGCGCATCATCACGCCCGGCCACCGCTTGCGGTACGCGGCCAGCGCCGGCGGCAGGAGGTACGTGCACGCCGTCGCGCCGGCGCCGATGCGCACCTCGCCGGTGTCACCGGCCTCCACCTCGGCCACCGCGCGCCGTCCGTCCTCGACGGCGGCGAGCGCCGCGCGCGCCCGCGGCAGGAGCGCGTGTCCCGCGGCGGTGAGGGTGGCGCCACCGGCGCCGCGGTGGAAGAGGCGCGCGCCCATCGCGTCCTCGAGGCGACGGATCGCCGCCGACAGCGCGGGTTGCGACAGGTGCGCACGCCGCGCCGCCGACGTGAACGTGCCGGCGTCGGCGATGAGGACCAGGTAGCGGAGCTCGTCGAGCACCCGCCCAGTGTACGCGACGGCATAACGAAAACGAATCGTCTCGATAGAATCATTCCATTAGACGAATGGCGGTCGTTTCCGCATCGTAGGGCCCATGGAGCTCGTCGTCGCCCTGGTCTGGATCTCGGCGCTGGGGCTCACGGCGGGGGCGCTGACGACCGTGTCGGGCATGGGCGGTGGGTTGCTCCTCGTGTTCGTGCTGTCCGTCGTCATCGGCCCCAAGCCGGCGCTGCTCGTGAGCTCGGCGGCGCTGCTCGCCGGCAACACGCACCGCGCCTGGCTCTACCGCGGCTCGGTCGACCCCGACGTCGTCCGCCGGCTGCTCGCCGGCCTGGTCCCGGGCACGCTGCTGGGCGCCTGGCTCGCCGCCGGGCTGCCCGACGACGCGATCCGGATCATCATGCTGGTGGCCGCGCTGGCGGCGCTCGGTCGCGCGCTGACCGGCGCGCGCTGGACCCTGCCGGCGCGGAGCCTCACGCCGGCCGCTGCGGTCGTCGGCTTCCTCGCCGCCACCGCCGGCGGCGCGGCCGTGCTGCTCGGCCCCGTGATGCTATCGAGCGGGCTCGCCGGCCGCCGCTACCTCGCGGTCACCGCCGTCGGCGCCGCCGCGATGCACGTGGTCCGGCTCACCGGCTACGGCCTCGCCGGCATGTGGAGCGCCAGCTACCTGCCGCTCATCGCCGGCCTCGCCGCCGCGATCCTCGTCGGCAACCTCCTGGGGCGGCATCTGCGCGACGTCGTCTCCGAGCGCGCGGGCAACGCGCTCGAGGTCGCGACGCCCGTGGTCTGCGCCGTCCTGGCGATCGCCGGGATCGGCTGACGCGCCGCTCAGAGCAGCGTCCCGGTCAGGATGATGTTGGCGATCGTGAAGTAGATGAGCAGCCCGGTCACGTCGACGAGGGTGGCGACGAACGGCGCCGACGCGCTCGCGGGGTCGGCGCCGAGGCGGCGCAGGAGGAAGGGCAGGGTGGCGCCGGCGAGCGTGCCGAACATGACGACGCCGACCAGGCTGAAGCCGATCGTGAGGCCGACCAGGACGTAGTGGGCGGTGTAGGAGTCCGACGCCCCCGGCCACAGGACGATGCGCAGGATCCCCACGACGCCGAGGAGCGTGCCCAGCGCGAGCCCGGTGAGCAGCTCGCGGCGGACGACGCGGAAGAGGTCGGCGGGGCGGACCTCGCCGAGCGCCATGGCGCGGATGACCAGCGTCGACGCCTGCGAGCCCGAGTTGCCGCCGCTCGAGATGACCATCGGCACGAAGAGCGCGAGCACGACCGCGGTCTCGATCTGGTGCTGGAAGAACCCGATCACCGTCGCGGTCAGCATCTGGCCGAGCATGAGGATCATCAGCCAGACGCCGCGCTTCTTGAAGTTCTCGACCAGCGTCGCCTGCAGGTACGGCTCCTCGAGGGCCGCCATGCCGCCGAACTTCTGGGCGTCCTCGGTCGCCTCTTCCTGGACCACGTCGACGATGTCGTCGACGGTGACGATGCCCTTCATGACCCCGTCGTCGGTGACGATGGGGATGATGGGCAGGTCGTGGTCGGCGAACAGGCGGGAGAGCGCCTCCTGATCGGTCTCGGGCGAGGCCTTCACGACCTCGCGCTCCATGATGTCCTCGATCCGGGCGGCGCCGGGTGCGCCGAAGAGGTCGCGGAACGACACGACGCCGACCAGGCGCTGCGCGTGGTCGAGGACGTACGCGTAGTAGATGGTCTCGGTCGTCGTGCGCGCCTGGCGCCGCAGGTACGCGATGGCCTCGTCGGCCGTCGCCTGCGGGCGCAGGCGCGCGTAGCGGGTGTTCATGAGGCCGCCGGCCTCGTCCTCCTCGTAGGCGAGCAGCGCCTCGACCTCCTTGCGGGTCAGGCGATCGACGAGGCCGAGGAGGCGCGCGCGCTGGTCCTCCGGCGCGGCCTGGATGACGTCGGCGACGTCGTCGGGCTCGAGCAGCCGCATCCACGACCGCTGCTCGCCGGGGCGCATCGCGAGGAGCACGTCGATCTGGTCGATCGCGTGCAGGCCGATGAAGAACTCCTCGGCGTCCTCGCGCGGCAGGAGGCGGAGGCCGTCGAGCCGCTCGTGGACGTCGAGCACGGCCCACGCGTCGCGCAGCTCGTCATCCGACAGCGGGCCGTCGTCGGCGTCGGCCGCGGGCGCGCCCAGGTCCTCGGTCGGCGGCTCGGCCAGCGGGATCGGGCCGGTGGGCTCGTCCGAACGCGCCTCGGCGACGGCGCGGATCTCCTGCGTGATGTCGGCGGCCTGCTCGGGGTCGAGGAGCACGACCTCGGCGGTACCATCGGCCGATGGCAGGGGCGTGGCGTCGTCGCGAAGAGGCGTCGTCGCGCGGATCTCTTCGTCAGAGCCAGGGGCGCCGGGGCCGGACATACCAACCTCACGTTTACTGCCAGTCAGCGCGAGACCGCAACGCGGAACGGCGCTTTGCAGCACGTGCGCGCGCCGTCGATCGTGCGGACGATGTCACCCCAGCGGGTGTCGGCGTCGGGGACGACCCGGCCCTGTGTGATCCCGTACTCGGCGACGGCCTTCTGCAGCGCCGCGCGCACGAACGCCGAGCTGACGTGACGGCGGGTGCCGGTCTGGACGCAGTAGGCCTCGCGGGTGCCGGGCGGCGACAGGCAGAACTTGCCGTCGGACGTCGGGCGGAGACGCAGCGTGAACTCGTCCTTCAGCTCGTCGGCGAGCCGGAAGCCGCGGACGCGATCACGCTGCCCGACCAGGAGCGTCGGTCGGGCGCCGGCCTGGTCGGCGGCGGCGAGCAGCGGGCCGAGCTCGCTCCACGGCACCGCGTGGTCGATGGCGAGCCTGACCGGACCGGCGGCGAGGGCGGGCGCCGGCTTGCCGGGCAGGATGACGACCGTGGGGCCTTCGCCGGCGGGGACCACGTCGAGCGCCTGGGGCAGAAGGGCGCCGCCGACCTCGGCGTCGAGGTGCGAGTCACACCCCGGCGTGGCGAGGAGGACGAGGAGCGCCAGGACGCCGGACGACCGCCGCATCCGGCAACTATACGGGCTGGCGCGCCTCGTGCTGTGCTCACGGTCCATGACGTTCACGCGCTCCGCTCCGTGGCTCCTGGTTCTCACCCTGTGGACGCAGGTTGGCACCGGCTGTGGTGATGTCGAGAAGATCGTCGGGGTCTCCTACGACGACCGCCAGGGCCGGACCGAGCTCGACGTCTACCTCCCGGCCGGGGCGGCGCCCGCCGGCGGCTGGCCCGCGGTGCTCGCGATCCACGGCGGCGGCTGGCGCAGCTTCGATCGCAGGTCGATGGCGGACGCGGCGGAGCGGCTGGCGGGCGCCGGCTACGCCGTGGTGAACATCGATTACCGCCTGGTGCCGGCGGGGCAGTACCCCGTCGCGGTGCAGGACAGCCTGTGCGCGCTCGCGTTCGCGCGGGCGAACGCGGACGAGTGGGGCATCGACTCGGCGCGCATCGCGACCTTCGGCTACTCGGCCGGCGGCCACCTCGCGTCGATGGTGGGGGTGGCGAGCGCGGGCGCACGCCATCAGCCCGATTGCGCCGCGGGCGTGACCGGGCCGCCGGCGGCGGTGGTGTCGGGCGCGGGGCCGGAGGACATGTGGCTCTTCCCCGAGGCCACCGCGGTCGTCGAGTTCATCGGCGGCGGCAAGGACGAGGTCCCCGAGCTGTGGGACGCGGCGTCGCCGATCACGTACGTCGACCCGGCGGCGGCGACGCCTCCGCCGCCGTTCCTGTTCGTGCACGGCGAGGAGGACTGGTTCGTCGACCTCGAGCACTCGCTCGACATGCGCGACGCGCTGGTCGCGGCCGGCGGCCAGGCCGAGGTGTTCACGATCCCCGGCGGCGGCCACGTGATCAACCGCGACGCGGCGGGCGGCCGCTACGACTTCGGTACCTCCACCGACACGGCGGAGGCGTGGCTCGTCATCATCGACTTCCTCGACCGCACGATCGGAGGTGGGCGATGAAGGCGCTCGCCGTGGTCGTGCTCGTGATGTCCGCCGGCACCGCCGCCGCCGAGCCCGCGCGCCACGCCGCCTGGGTCGCGGTCCCGTCGATCGACGGCCACGCCGGCATCGAGCTCGGCGCCGAGCGCGGCGTCGCGCCCGAGACTGGCATCGTCCTCGCCGCGAGCGCGCGCCAGACCGCTGCCGGTGACTTCGACGCCGTCCGCGTCGCCGTCGCCGCCGAGTACCGCCGCTACTGGCGCGGCGGCGCCCGCTGGAACGCGATCGCGGGCCTCGATCGCACCGGCTGGTTCTACGGCGCGCGCGTCGACCTCGGCACGTCGCGCGTGTCGATGGACGCGCGTCACCTCGGCACCACGCTCACCGCCGGCGCGCGCGCCGAGCTCGGCTACCGCCTCACGCCTTGGCGCGGCCTCATGCTCACCGCCGTCGCCGGCCTGGGCGCCGCCGTCGAGCGCGACGCCGCCGGCCGCCTCCCCGCCGAGACCTCGCCCGTCGTCGGCGTCGGCCTCGACCTCGGCTGGATGTTCTGAAGCGGCGCCCGCGGTCACGGCAGTCGCAAGAGCCCTGCGATCGTGTCGCGGACGCGCTCGTCGAGGCGGCGCACCGCGCGTTCGTCATCGGCGGCATCCGGCGGCTCGTCGGTCGTGATCGCAGGCGCGACGTGCTGGACCAGTCGGACGGGCATCGGCAGCGGCCCGAGGCCGATCGCGATCGGCAGCGGCAACGCACGCGAGGCGCCGAGGCAGCGCTGCAGGGCCAGGCCGATCGTCCAGCCGTCGAACGGGACGTAGTACGCGCGATCCGCCGCCGGACACGCGGTCGGGATGATCGGCGCGCCGGAACGGATCGCGAGGCGGGCGTAGCCGCGATGTTCGCCCCAGCGCATCGTGCGGCGCATCCGGCGCGGGCGCGACCACTCGAGCGCGCCCCCGGGCATACACGCCGCGATGGCGCCGCGACGGAGCAGCTCGAGCCCGTTGGACTGCGTGCCCGCGACGACGCCGAGCCGCGACGCCACATCGCGAAGTCCGGGCACGCGGAAGACCAGCTTGTCGGTCAGGCCACGCACGATCCGACCATCACGCAGGTAGATCGCGCGCGCGAGGAGGAACATGTCGATCGTCAGGAACGAATGGAACGCGACCAGGAGCGCGGGACCTCGCCGCGGGACGTGTTCCAGCCCGTCGATCTCGTAGCGGTGGTAGCGATCCAGCGCGCCGAGGTAGGGCATCCAGGCTCGGGCGCTCGCAGGCGTGTCCAGGCAGCCCTCGTCGTGGGACGGTTGGTGCATCGTGACGACGCTACCGCCGGTCGGGGACGGCCGAGTTGTCGGTGGTCAAGGGCCGAGCGACGGATCGGTGAGGAAGCCGTCGTCGGTGAGGGTGCGCAGGAACGCGACGAGATCGGCGCGTTCTCCCGCCGAGAGCCGGTACCCCCCGATCGGCACCAGCGTGGCGAGGTTCGCCGAGTCCACGACCCCTTCGGCGTAGAAGTCGACGACCTCCTCGAGCGTCGCGAACCGATCGTCGTGCATGTACGGCGCGGTCACCGCGACGTTGCGCAGGGTCGGCGTCTTCCACTTGCCGTCGTCGCTGGCGCGGCCGGTCACCGCGCCGCGCCCGCTGCCGGTGACCTCGGCGGTGAGTCCGATGTTGTGGAACGTGTTGTCGGTGAGGAGGCGCGTGGCGTGGCAGTGGAAGCACTCGGCGCGCTCGCTGTAGAAGAGCTCCAGGCCGCGTTGCTCGGCCGCGGTGAGCGCGCTGACGTCGCCCTCGAGGTAGGCGTCGAAGCGCGAGCCGCCGGACACGAGCGTGCGCTGGAACTGGGCGAGCGCGTACGCCGCGCGCGTGGTCGTGACCTCGCCGGTCCCGAACGCAGCCTCGAACATCGCCTCGAGCTCCGGCTCGCGCAGGCGCACGACGTCGGTGCCGAAGAAGTCCTCGACCTCCATGATCATGGCCTCCTCGAGCGTGCCCTCGAAGCCGCCATCCCACAGGAACATGCGCGACCACGCCAGGTTGACGTGGGGCAGGATGCCCGCGACCACTTCGCTCGAGAACGAGCGCGCCTGGTGGTGGCAGCTCGCGCAGGCGCGCGAGCCGTCGGGCGAGAGGCGCACGTCGTAGTAGAGCTGGCGACCGAGCGCGACGCCCTCGACGGTGGTCGGGTTGTCGGCGGCGATGGGCATCGGTGGGAAGCCGGCGGGCAGCCGCTCGTCGAGCGGCTCGGGCGGCCCGCGATCGGTCGAGGTGCACGCCGTCGCGAGCAGGAGCCCGAGCGCTGCCACGGCGCTCACGCCGCCTGCGCTCACGACGCTCGCGCTCACGGCGCCCCCAGGGTGAACACGCCGGCGCCGTTCTCTTGCAGCGAACGCTGCGCCGCCGCGTCGCCCATGATGCCCGGGTGGCTGGCGTTGAAGTAGTCGTCGAGGTCCCAGACGTTGGGCCCCGTGAACCACTCCTCGAGGTTCATCTCGATCGCCATCGTGGTGCCGTCGGCGCCGATCGTGTGGCCGGTCGCGTCGAGCACGACCTCGAACGAGTAGTCGATCCCGGAGAGCGCGCCGCTGTGGCAGCGGTACGCGAACGGCGCGCCGGCCTCGTTGAGGTAGCGGCCTTCGAACTTCATGTAGTGGTAGCCGCCGCCCATCATCACCGGCCACTCCATCAGCGACTCGGGCGGCGCCGTGAAGGCGCCGGTCACGTTGAGCGCCGGCGTCAGCCCCATGACGAAGCGCACCGACGCCAGCTCGCCGCGCGGCACACCGTCGAGCTGCCGCGACCTCGTGCTGGCGACATCGTGGTCGACGTAGTGAGCGCCGGGCACGGCATGCTGGGTGTCGTCGGTGTAGGTGAGCACGAGGTCGCTGACGAAGTAGCGGAGGACGGTGACGCCGAACGCGTCGCCGGCGGCGTTCACGTACGGCGTGTTCGTGCCCATCGTGACCGGCGCGCCGGCGACGAGGTGCGCGTGGGCGATCGTGAGCGCCGCCGCCGCCGGTGCGTCGGGCGTGACGTCGGCGTCGGGGGCGGCCGCCGCGTCGGTGTGGTCGTGGGCGTGATCGTGGCCGTCGTCACCGCAGGCCGCGGCGGTGACGAGCAGCGCGGCGGTGACGAGCGAGCGCGGACGGGTGGAGGTTCGCGAGAGCTGGATCGTAGACATGACACGCTCCTGACGCGGCTGGAGGGCCGCGCCGGCAGGGGAAGTGACGAGCACGAGACGGATCGATGCGGACGGACGTCGCCCTAGAAGGGCGGCGTGACCGGTCGGCTCGGTCGGTCCTCGGGCGCGGGCTCGGAGCGTGGCGGCGGCGCGGAGACGCCGCGTGGGGCGCGGGGCAGGCGGGGCGGAGAGGCCAGGACGGCGAGCACGACGGCCATGGGGACGAGCTGACCGTCGTGGCCGCACGTGTCGAGGCGCGCGTCGCCGTGAGCGTCGTTGTCCTCGTGGTCGTGGCAACGGCAGTCGGATGGGTCGGGGCAGCAGCACGCGACGTCGTCCACGCGCAGGCCCGCGGCGGCGCGCGCCAAGGTCGGCGCCACGACGAAGGCCGCCACCACGATCGCGGCGAGGCCGACGCGCTGCAGCCAGGGAGACGACATCGACAACGACAAGCTAGGGCTCGGCGCCGGCGGGTCGATGCGGCGGCGTGTCGCGCCGCGAGGCGGGATCGGAGCCCGTCGCGAGCCTGGCGGCGCCGTAGCGAGCGACCAGCTGGTCTCCGAGCGCTTCGAGGCGACGCGCCGCCGCGGGTTCGAGGCGTGCGGCCGCGGCGTCGAGCTCGGCCAGCGTGGCCTCCGGGATCCGGCGCAGCGCCATCGGATAGAGCATCTCGTTCTCCTTGACGATATGCCCGGTCAGGAGGCGGATGTAGCCGAGGGCCACGCGGCCGAGGATCGCCAGCTCCTCTTCGTCGAGGCGGCCGCCGGTGCCCGCGAGCTCGGCGAGCAGGGCGACGTGCTCGCGCCCGGAGCCGTGATCCAGGTACATGCAGGCGAGCGGGCCGCTCGCGTGCGAGAAGCCTGCGCGTTCCATCGCGACGAAGAGGAGATCCTCCTCCTTGTGGTGGTGCCAGCCATCGACGTACTCGCGCAGGTAGGTGACGAACTGGCCCAGCACGGCGCGCGCGTCGGGATGGTCGTGCGCGTGGAAGGCCGCGAAGTCGTGCAGCCCGACCAGCACGCGCTGGATGTGGTCGTGTTCGGCGACGAGCGACGAGATGAGCGCGGACATCGCCCACGGGCATCGCACGGCGGCGCCAGCGCCGACTTGACGATGGTCAAGTGCCGGGCTGCAGGTACGCGATCACGTCGGCCGCGCTGTAGTCGCGCCGGGCGCCGAGGAAGCGATCGATCTCCAGCAGGTCGTCGCCGCTCGTGACCAGCGGCGGCTCGACCGCGCCGCCGTCGCGCACCTGGCCCAGCCCGATCGTGGCAGTCAGCTCGTTGCAGAGGCAGTGGCGACCGGGGGTGTCCTCGAGCCGGCCGCCCTTCGCGAGGTACTGGTCGATCGGCTCGCCGGAGCAACGGTAGCCGATCGTGCCGTCGGGCTCCAGGTACGCGACGCGCAGGTAGCCGAGGTCGCAGACGCGCTGCCGGGTCGCTCGGTAGGCCGGGTTCTCGGGCCAGTGGACGATCTTGAACGGATACCCGGTGGGCGACGCCCGCGGATCGGTGACGACCTCGACCTCGCCACGCGCGGCGTGATCGAGCACGGCGCGGCGGAGCGCGGGCTCCATGCCCGATTCCTGACAGAACGCGAACAGGGTCCCGACCTGGACGCCGGCGGCGCCGGCGGCGCGCGCGGCGGCGAGTCGCTCGGGGCTGCCCGCGCCGCCCGCGATCCAGAACGGCACGCCTAGCTCGCGCAGCTTGCCGAGATCGACCTCGTCGCGCGCGCCGTACAGGGGCTCGCCGCGCCAGTTGAAGCGGGGCTCGCCGCGCGGCGGCGCGTTGTGCCCGCCCGCGATCGGTCCCTCGACGACGAAGCCGTCGACCCTGCCGGTGCTCTTGCGCGCGAGCATCGTCGCGAGCGAGTTGCTGGCGACGATCGCGAGGAACGCCGGCCGTCGCAGCGGCGGTGGTTCGCCGTCCCAGTGGGCGCGGGGATCGAACGTGAGGTGCTCGCTGCGGTCGGCGGGGAGGCCCTCGACGTCGAAGCGGATCGCGCATGCGCGATGCTCGGCCAGCGCGTCGAGTACGCCGGGGATCTCGCGCGGGATGCCGGCGCCCATGAGGACGACGTCGACGCCGGCGAGCATGGCGCCGTAGATCGAGGGCAGGGTGGGCAGCTGGATCTTCGCCAGGAGGTTCATGCCGACCTTGCCGTCGTGTCCCTCCTTCGCGAGGCCGACCTCGACGAACGCGCTCAGCATGATGAGCTGCTGGCGGCGCAGGTTCGTGACCTGACGGAGGAGCGGCAGCGCCAGGTACGGCGCGCCGCCTCGCCCGTCGGGGCGGAAGTAGCGGGCGAGCGTGTCGCGCACGATCCCCTGGAGGGGGAAGCGCTCCATCACGCGGCGCACGTGGCCGCCCGGGTCGCCGTCTTGCAGCCGACGCACCATCGTCGAGTCGGTGGCCGTCCCGGACACGACGCCGAGGTGACCGAGGCGCGCGACCGCGCGCGCGAGCTGCCAGCTCGAGACGCCCACGCCCATGCCGCCCTGGATGATCTCTGGGAGCCGATTCGGTTCGTCCATGGCCGCACGCTACGCGTGCGCCCGCCATCAAGCCGTCATGGTCGGGTCACGACTCGTGGCGAGCTCGCGCTCGAGGTCGGCCGCGATCCGCTCCGACAGCGCCGCGATGGTGAGGCTCGGCGGCACGCCGAGCGAGCCGCGCACGATGCTGCCGTCGGCGATGCGCAGCCCGGGGTGGACGCCTCCGCGGGGGTCGAACACGCGTCCGACGGCGTCGACGACGCCGTCCAGACCGTCCCGTCCCATGCGGCAGCCGCCGAGCGGATGGACGCTGAAGCTGCGCATGCCCGGAAGCCTCGCGACGTCGGGGATGACCACGCCGCCGATGCGATCGGCCCACTGGCGCAGTCGAGCTGCGGCGAACTGCAGGACCGGATCGTCGACGTAGTCCGGCCAGTCGACGACCGCGCCGCTCGAGGTGAAGCGCGCGTTGCCGCCGCTCGTGTCCTGGCCGTCGAGCTTGTACATGAACGAGCGCGTCAGCGCCCCTCGCTCGGTCACCGCGATCAGATCACGGATCCGGCGCAGCCAGCGGCCAGCCGGCTGTTCGCGCCGGTCGCGCCGATCGATGAGCACACCCGCCAGCACCGCCAGCCCCGCCCCGGCGAGGCGCAGCGCCGCGCGCGGCACGCGCCCGCTCATCACCATCAGCGTGCGCAGCGCGCCCTCGTCGTCCTCGAACCGCAGCCGGACGGACGTCGAGATCGGCGCGCCGTGGTGCGTCGCGAGCGCGCGGCGCGTGTCGTAGAGGAACGCGAGCCCGTCGCCGTTCATGCTCATGCGCCGGCCGAACATCGGTGCGAGGGGCACCTGGCTGCGGTGGAGGAGGTCGAGGGTCCCGAGTGTTCCGGCCGCGACGACGACCCGGCGTGCCGACACCCACTCGCGGCCGCCGGGCCCGGCGAGCTCGAGACGGTAGCCGCCGGCCTCGGCGGTCAGCGAGCGCACCTCGGTGCGCAGGCGGAGCTCGGCGCCGGCGTGGATCGCCTGCGCGAGGTACGTGCGATCGAGCGAGCGCTTGGCGCCGTGGTTGCAGCCGGGCACGCACCGCCCGCAGCGGACGCACGCCGACCAGTCGATCGTGTTCTCCAGATCGACCCGAGCCTCGGGCTCGAGCTCGTCGAGCACCCGCTTGTCGGGCAGCTCGTCACCGCGCGGGTTCGCGCTCGCGCCGAGCTCGCGGCGCGCCCGCTCGAACCAGGGCGACAGCTCGTGGGCGGTCACCGGCCATCCCGCGAACGCGTGGTCATCCGGCTGCGCCGTGATCCCGTAGTTGACGACGCTCGAGCCGCCGAACGCGCTGGCGAACGCGAGGCCCGTCCCGGCGCCGAGCCGCATCGACCACAGGCCGCCCGGGTTGCCCCGGCCCATGTAGGCACGCGCCAGGCCGGAGATGCTCTCGGGGAAGTCGCCCGGGCGCCACCACGCGCCGCGCTCGATCACGAGCACGCGGGCACGACGCGCCAGCCGCGCGGCGATCACCGCGCCGCCGTAGCCCGAGCCGATGACGGCGACATCGATCACGCACCGAGGATCGCGTCGACGAGCACGCGGCTTCTTGATCGCCGTCAAGTGCGCGGCGATCTCGTGCCCCGGCGCTGACCTGACGCTGACGCACGGCCTTGCACCATGTCGCCGATGTCGGCCCCTGCTCCCTCTCGGCTGCTCCTCACCAGCGTCATCCGGCCGTTCGGCGGCCCCGGCGAAGGCGACTCCGTGGGCGCCGAGCTGTTCCACGCCCAGGTCACGCGTGCGCAGGGGCCATTCAGCCTGCGCCAGGTGATCCGCGTCTGGGCGCTCGACTACCTCGCCGAGAACGTGCTCGCGCCGACGGTGACCCTGCACTATCCGTCCCGGCGCGAGCTGGTTCGCGAGCTCGCGCGAGGCCATTACACACACGTCGGCATCAACTTCGTGGTCGCCACCTTCCACAAGGTGCGCGAGATGGTGCCGCTCATCCGCCAGCACGCGCCGGGGGCCAAGATCATCCTCGGCGGCTACGGCACGGTCCTGCCCGACGAGGTGCTGGGGCCGTGGGCCGACGCGATCTGTCGGGAGGAGGGGGTCGGCTTCCTGCGCCGGCAGCTCGCCGAGCCGCTCGATCGCCCGATCTGCCACCCGCACGCGCCGATCCCGTCGCCGCAGGTGATCGGCTACCAGTCGGCGAACGTCGTCGGTCACGTGACCGCCGGCCTCGGCTGCCCCAACGGCTGCGACTTCTGCTGCACGTCGCACTTCTTCAAGCGGCGCTACGAGCGCTTCGCCCCGAGCGGGCGCGACCTGTACGAGGCGCTCCTCGCCACCCGTCGCCGCGCCGCCGACGACGGGAAGACGATGAAGAGCTACATCGTGATCGACGAGGACTTCTTCCTCCATCGCCGGCGTGCCCGCGAGTTCCTGGCCTGCGTGCGCGAGGGCGGCGAGGCGTTCTCGATCATGGGGTTCGGGAGCGTGAAGGGGCTCTCGCAGTTCAGCGCGCGCGAGATCGCGGCGATGGGGTTCACGCTGATCTGGAACGCGTTCGAGGGCGCCGAATCGGGCTACGCGAAGCAACGAGGGCGTCCGCTCGCCGAGCTGTACCGCGACCTGCGCGGCGTCGGCTGCGCGCAGCTCACGTCGATGATCATCGGCTTCCCGTACCAGGACGAGGCGCGGATGCGCGCCGAGTTCGAGCAGCTGATGGCGCTCGAGCCGAGCATGATCCAGTGCCTCATCTACTTCGCCTTCCCGGGGACGCCGTTCCACGAGCAGGTGATCGCCGAGGGACGCTATCGCCCCGACTTCGAGCGCGCGCCGGATCTACGGCGCTGGGATGGCTTCGCGATGCACTTCAAGCATCCGAAGATCGATCGGCCGGAGGTGATCGAGGAGATGCAGCGCGAGCTGTACCGCGAGGACTTCCGCCGGCTCGGACCGTCGCCGGTCCGTCTGGCGCGCGTGTGGCTCACGGGCTTCGAGCAGCTGCGCGACGATCCCGATCCGCTGCTGCGCGCGCGCGCCGAGCTCCTGCGCGGCGAGGTGCGCGGGGTCCTGCCGCTGCTGCGCACCGCCATCCGCTTCGCGCCCAGCGCGGAGGCGCGGACCGCGGCGGAGCGCCTGCGCGCCGACATCATCCGCCTCACCGGAGCGCCCAGCGTCGCCGAGGCGGCGCGCGAGCGGGTGGCGCCGCTGCTGTACCTCGGCTCGTGGCTCGCGCGGGCCGCCGGGGTGACCCAGCAGCCCGGGCTGCTGCGCGTCGTCCACCGCGCGTCCGGCGCCGAGTCGAGTCGTCATACCCGCCTCGTGCACCGGCTCCAGGGTTCGGTGCACGCCGGGCTCGGCACCGCGCTGGCCGACGACGTCCGCGCCGCCGTCGACCGGCTGCGCCGACGCGTGGTCGGCGAAGCCCCGGCGCCCGAGGCGGTGCGCGTGGTGACGCGGCGGGCCACGGGGCTGCCGCGGTCGCGCTCGCTACCGGTCGTGCGCGACGAGGAGGCGCCGCCGTGCGCGGCGGCGATGGCGACCGAGGACGAGTGGGAGCCCGCCGAGCACGGCGAGCACGCCGGGTAGCGCGCCGCCGCCGCGGCAGCCGCAGCTCCCGTCGACGGGAGGCGCGTCGATCGTCGTGCGCGCGCTCGCCATCAGGTGGCCGAAGTGCGGCGGCGCCAGATCTGCGAGGGGCCGGCCGTGCCCGTCGGTCGTCCAGCCCTTGGCGTCGACGAGGGCGCGGAACGCGCGCCGGTAGATGACGCGCGCCTCGACGTCGACGGGGCCGCCCGCGCGCGGCAGCTCGAAGCGGTAGCTCGTGCGATCGATCGCGTGCGCGGCGAGGCGATCGTCGACGGCGAGCGCGGCGGCCTCGGTGAAGAACACCGGTCCGTGGCCAGCGGCGTCGACCGGGACCTTGGCGTAGAGCTTGCCGGGCAGGCCGGCGAGGTAGCCGGCCGTCGGATCGCCGACCCCGCCGAGCTCGTCGACGACCTGCGCGCCGGTGGCCACGAGCGACGTGCCATCGGTGGCGCGGCGCGCCTCGACCAGGAGGATCATGTTGCGCACGGTGACGCCGGTCGGGACGTGGTGCCCCGTGCGATCGTTCTCGAGCTCGACGTCGACGAGGAGCTCGTCGCCGGCGACCTCCGCCGCGACGCGGACGCTCACCGCCGCCTCGAGGAACGCGGCCGTCGTCCCCTCGATCCGGTGCGAGCGCAGCTGGCCGGGCGGCCGCGGCTGGTCGGGGGTGTACGCGTTGCACGCCACGGTCGTGTCGGTCGCGGGCATGTGGCAGTCGACGCACGTCGCGTGATCCGGCGAGCCCGGGTCGGCGTAGCTCGACGCGAGCCACTCGAGGTACGTCGGCTCCGAGATGACGCCGTTGTCCTCCTCGAAGTCGCCGTCCTCGTCGGGATCGTTCTTGTCCTGGTGGCAGGCGGCGCACACCGCCGCGGCGAGCTGCGGCTGGTAGGACGGCCGCATCGCGCCGGCGACGAAGCCGGTGTCGCCGAGCAGGCCGAACTGCACCGGCGAGAAGGTCGCGCTGCGCGCCATGCGCACCGCGCCCGGGTAGAGGCCGGGGAAGTTCACCTTCTCCTCGTCGAGCTCCGCCATGCGGTGGCAGATCTCGCACGAGACGCCGTGCTGTGCGCCGGCCTCGTCGAGCGGCAAGAGGGGCGAGTACGGCGTCGCCGCCCACGGCTCGGGCTGGTGACAGCTCGCGCACTCCGACGCCGGGTTGTGGGGCGCGAGCATCGAGTCGCGCGTGTAGACGAAGCCGCCACCGCCGCCGGGCGTGCCCGTGCCGTCGTACAGGTCGTACACCCAGGTGTTGACGCCGGCCCGCGCCATCGGCGACCCCTCCCAGGCTGCGACCTGCTCCGGGTGGCAGGCCTCGCACGCGGTCGGCGTCTGGAACCGATAGCTGGCATCGTCGTCGAGCGGTACCGGCGCGAGCGTGAGCGTCACGCCGCTCGACGGCGACGCGACGCGCGCCGAGGCGTGGAAGTAGCCACGTGCCGCGGCAACGATGGTGACGACGCCGTCGCTCGCGGGCAGCGCGAACGCGCCGTCGCCGTCCGCGACCACCGCGGCGCCGCTCGCCTCGCGGCTGACGCGCGCGCCGGCGACCGGCTGACCCGTCTCGTCGCGCACGACGCCGGTCACGTCCGCCTCCGCCGACGTGACCGCGGCGACGATCGCGAGCGCCGCGAGCGCGCGACGCACCGCCACCGGCACCAGGGCGCTGCGCCAGCCCTCTTCGCCGAGGTTGGCGAGGGGGCGGCACTGCGCCTGCGCCGCCGCCGCGATCGCCTCGATCTGCTCGGGCGTGAGCGGGCGCGTGGCCGTCGACGCGGGCGTGATGGGGGGGAGTCGCACCAGCCGCGGCCGCGGCCCCAGCGCCGCGATCACGACGCGCACGTCGTCGTCGCTCACGGCCGCGGCCACCGACAGGAGCGGGAAGTCGATCGCCTGACGGGCGCGCAGCTTGACGTACGCGGCGCGCAGCCCCGCGGCCGGCACGGGCAGGATCACCGCGGTCAGGATCTCGTCGGGCTTGCGGGTGAGGTGGTGCGCGCCGTCGGCGGCGTAGAGCTCGAGCAACGCGATGCGACGCTCGCCGCGCACGGAGCGCAGCGCGACGTCGGCGCCGTACGCGACGAGGGGCGCCGGGGTGTCGGCGGCGAGCGCGGCGACGCAGCGGCGGCCGCCGGCGACGACGTGACAGGTATCGCCCTGCGTCTTCAGGCAGTGGCCGAGCGCGCCGCGCCAGAACGCGCTCTGGTCGTAGAACGCGCAGCGGGTGTCGAGGCACAGGTTGCCACCGAGGGTGCCCATGCGGCGGAGCTGCGGGCTCGCCGCCGCGCCGGCGGCCGTCGCGAGCGCTGGATAGCGTTCGATCACGCGGGGCTCCGTCGCGACGCGCTCGAGCGTCAGCCCGGCGCCGAGCCACAGGCCGCCGTCGCTGCGTTCCTCGATCCGCGCGAGCTCGTCGATGCGGCCCAGGCCGACGATGCGGCGCGGACCGCCGAGCCCCCGTTTCAGGTTGGGCAGGACGTCGGTCCCGCCGCCCAGGAGCAAGGTCTCGTGCGGGGCCTCGGCGAGGGCTTCGAGGGCGTCGGCCAGGCTGACCGGAGCGGCCCATTCGAACGGCGGCAACGGCAGCACGCAGCCACAGTAGGGGTGCGATGGGATCGCGTCATGATCTCGATCAAGTCGGAGCGGTGCTTCACGCCGGATCGAGGGACCAGCGCGCCGCGTGCGCGCGCTTGACCGCGGTCAACTTCGGCGCGCAACCGATGCGCACGTCGCTGGCGACGATCGCGCAACCGGCGCGCCTTGGCGCCGCGGGTTGCTGGCGCGCTCCGTGCAGGTCGGCGCGCCGCATGACATGTTCCTCTTCGCGTTCGACCTGGGCGCTCCTGCTCACGCCGCCGGGCCAGCGCAAGCATGACGAGGTCTTCGTGATCGCCGCGGCGCTCGCCGACGCGGGGGCGCGGGTCGCGGGCTTCGCGCAGCGTCGCGCCGCCGAGGGCGGTTGCATCTACGAGCTGCACTGCCTCGGCCGCGACGAGCCGGCGGTGTCGATCGGTCGACGCGGGCGATCCCCTGGGCCGGGTGAGGAGCTGTTCTGCAACTGTGTCTTCCGCCCGGACGCGTTCGCCGCCGCCCGGCGCTGGCTGGAGCGCGATCTGCCCGGCTGCGACGTGGCGATCATCGACGAGCTCTCCAAGCTCGAGTCCACGGGGGCCGGCCACGTCGCGTCGGTCTCGCTCGCCGTGCGACAGGCGCCGCTCACCCTGCTCTCGATCCGCGCCGACCTCCTGGCCGCGTTCATGGAGCGGTTCGAGCTCGGCGAGCCGCTCGCCGTGCTGGACCGCGGCGCGCCCCCCGACGGGTTCGTCGCCGCGCTGCTCGATCACGTCCGGCACACCCGTCACCTCCACGCGACGACGGCCTCCGGTCCGCGCGCGATTTCCCTCTGACATGGAGACTCGATCGATGTTCAAGCTCAGGTTCTCGCTCCTCGCGTGCGCCGCCCTGTACTCGGTGGCGTGCAGCAAGAAATCCGAATCGTCGACGGAGGGCGGCGGGGCCGCCGCGTCGCCGACCGCCAGCGCGCCCCCGGCGGCGGCGCCGCCGCCGGCGCCGGCGGATCCCGCGACGCGGGCGAAGGAGATGTTCAAGACCCAGTGTGTGGTCTGCCACGGCGAGAGCGGCAAGGGCGACGGCATCGGCGCGGCCTCGCTCGATCCCAAGCCGCGCGACTACACCGACAAGACCTGGCAGGCCTCGACCGACGACGCGCGCATCAAGAAGGTCATCCTCGAGGGCGGTGCCGCCAACGGCCTCAACGCCGCCATGCCGCCGTACGCCGCCCAGCTCGACGAGCCCGTCGCCGACGAGCTGGTGAAGCTGATCCGCGCCTTCGGCTCCTGATCGCGCCCCGGGCCGTCAGTCGACGACCGGTAGGCGGACGTGCTTGCCGCACTCGACGTCGTCGGGTTCGCGATGCTCGGCGAAGAAGTCGAGCGGCGCGGGGCGGACCCCGAGCGTGGCGCACTCGTCCGCGACCATGGCCGCGCACCAGGCCATCACCGGGCCGTACGCCGGATCGCCGCGGACCGCCGGCGCCTGCGCGATCGCGCTCACGAAGGCGCCGAGGTGATCGGTGAGGAACTTCCGGCGGGCGTCGAGGACGATCGCCGCGCCCTCGCCATCACCCTCCAGGGACAGGAGCGACTGCTTGAGCAGGAGCACGCCGTAGAACTCGAGCTCGACCGCGACGTGATCGAGCATCTCGTGCAGGTCGGTCGTGTCGAGGGCGAGACCGAAGGCCGCGTAGAACCCGGCCAGATCGGCGAGGTCGCGGCCCTTGGAGAGCCCGCGCATGCGGCCATGCTCGGTCTCGTAGAGCGAGACCCGTCCCCGACCGCGGTCGAAGAGCTCGACGTACGTCCGCTGTAACGCCTCGACACCTCCCGCGGTGCTCGCGGCCGCCATGGGGCCGAGCGCGGCGTGGTCGCACAGGCCAGGCCCGGCGAGGGTCTCGGCCAGCTCGGCTTGCGGGTAGGCGGTGGCGAGCGAGGCCAGCAGCAAGTCGCGGGCGCGCGCGGACGCGGCCTCGATCGCGGTGACATCGATCTCGGGCGGCATCAGAGCACCCTCGTGGGCAGCCACGACATCAGGACCGACTTGCGCGAGCCGACCTCGGCCTTGCCGCCCTGCCACACCGCGAACGCCACGCCGGTCTCCTGACCGACGGCGAGGGTCGAGCCGCCCTCGATCGTCAGCGGCCGGGTGATGACCAGCGTCCACCGGCCGCCGTGCCACACCGCCTTGGCCGCGCTGGAGTGACCGGCCTGCACCGCCGAGGTCGAGAAGCCCTCGGCGATGATCTCGTCGACGCCGGCCTTCTGGTACGACTGCGGGTTGCCCTCGGCGACGCCGGGCGAGAAGCCCTCGCGCTCCTGGGGCGAGCCGCCCGGCGCCTCCTTGAATTCCATCGGATACATATCGACGGACATGTTGGGATAGAGCGCCGTCATCTCCGGCTTGCCCTGCTCGGCGTCGCGCTGGTACTGCGCGCGCCAGTGGAAGATGTGCACGGGCAGCTCGGGGCCGCCCATCATCGGCGGCGTCTTGTTCATGTCTCCGACGGGGAACTGGATCGCGGCCGCGTCCGAGAACTCGCCGAGCCGGCCGGCCTCGCTCGCTTCGGTGTCGGCCCAGCTCAACCGGAACGCGATGTGGGTGGTGTTGTGGACGGCGGCGACGATCAGTTGCTCCGTGGTCGTGGCCTCGGGCCGCGGCGTCACCATCGGCTGTGCGAGCAGCGCGACCTGACCGCGGGCGACGTCCTTCCAGTAGGGCGCGGCGGGGTCGGGAACGCTGAGGTCCGCGGTCACCGCCTTGACCTCGAGCGCGGAGATCGGCGCCGCCGGCGGCTCGGGCGGTGGCTCGCCGGTGGGCGACGCCTTCTTGCCCTTGCATCCACCGCCGCAGAAGGCGGTCGCCAGCAGGAGCGTGATGAGGAACTGACAGGCTGGGGTTCGCGTCATGGTCTCTCCGCGCGTCATGGCGTGTTGTTGCGGATCGCCCCGAGGCGGGCGTCGAAGGCCGCGCGCTCGATCACCTTCTCGGTCACCGGCACGCGCACCAGCTCCGCTCCCTTGTCATCGAAGCCGACCGCGACCCCGCCCTTCACGTCGAAGCGGTGGATGATGCGTTCGGTCGAACCGATCAGGCAGAGCAGGCCGTTCGCGCGCGGATCGTCGGGCAGCGCCTGGTAGGCGGCGATCGCGTCATCCACCTTCGGCCCGAACATCTGGAGCAGGTAGTCGCGGTCGGCGTGGATCGGCGGGATGTAGTAGATGTTGGGTTCGAGCCCGAGCTGCGGATAGTAGGGGAGCGCCAGGCCCTTCTCGTGCACGAGGTAGTCGATCGGGTTGTCGCGCCGCGACTTTCCCGGCGGGCTGATGAAGCCCATCACGCGGATCTTGCCGATGCAGTTCACCACGCACTGGGGCTGGAGGCCCTGCTCGACGGCGGGGTAGCAGCCGATGCACTTCTCGCTGACCCGCGTGTACGGGTTGTACATGGACTTCTTGTACGGGCACGCGCGGACGCACTCGCCGTAGCCCTTGCAGCGCGACTGATCGATGAGGACGATGCCGTCCTCCTCGCGCTTGTAGATCGCCTTGCGCGGGCACGCCGCGAGGCACGCCGGGTAGGTGCAGTGCGCGCACGTGCGCGGCAGGTAGAAGAACCACTTGTCGTGCGGCAGCTCGGCCATGTGGCCGCCGCCGTCGACGTTGCCGCCGCCGCAGTCGTCCTCCCCGATGTTGGGATACATCCAGTCCTCGTCGGTCGGCGCGAAGTGCAGGACGCGCTCGTTCGCCGGCGCGGCCTCGATCAGCGTCTTGCCCAGGTACTCGCCCTTGGCCCCCCACTCCTGACGACCGAGCTTCTCGAGGATGCGCAGATCCCAGGCCAGCGGGTATCCGCCCCACGGCTTGGTCTCGACGTTGTTCCAGAACATGTACTCCTGGCCCTTGCCGCTGGTCCAGGTGGTCTTGCATGCCAGCGTGCACGTCTGGCACGCGATGCACTTGTTGAGATCGAACACGATCGCCCACTGCTTCGCAGGTCGGTGATCGTCGTACGGGTACTCGATCTCTCGACCGAGGTGCCAGTTGTTGACCTTGGGCATCGGGACCTCACTTCACCTTGGTGAACTCGCCGCGCAGGTAGGCCTGCATCGCGGCGCTCTCGTACGTCGGGCGGAAACCGAGGGCGGCGGGTCGCCAGAGACCGTTGCCGCCGACCGCACCCGGCTCGGCGCGGGTCAGCTTGACGAAGGCCTCGCGCGGCGCACCGACCGGACAGTGCACGTCGGCGAGGAACCCCTTCATCAGGGCCTGGCCGTTCATGTCCTTGTGCACCAGCGTGTCGGTCATGAGCGTGGGCTTGAGCCACGCGCGGGTCGCCGACTGGTGCGAACCGTAGCGATACATCGCCTGGTAGTTGGTGCCCTCGCTGCGCGCCAGCCCGTCGGCGCGCGTCTCGTGACCCTTCACGCTGCCGTAGGTGGCGCCGTACATGTTGTGCCAGGTGCGCGTGATGCCGCGCGGCGTGCCCGGGTAGTAGCGGACGCGCAGGAGGAGCCGCGACAGCTTGGCGGCGTCGTCCTTGCTGCCGGCCTGGTAGCCGCGGTACGGGCGATCGCCGGGATCGGCGTCGACGTAGACGTAGTCGCCGTCGTCGAGGGCGAGCTCCTTGGCGTCGAGCGGGTGGATGTCCATGTAGCCCTCGGTCACCGAGGGCAGTCGCTTGTCGTGGCGATAGACGTCGCCGAACGGCCCGAAGAGGACGCCGGTGAAGTCGGTGTCGACGGGCGTGGTGTGCGCGCCGTGACGGTACTTGGGCGTGTGATAGATGTGGCGATACCCCTGGGCCATCAGCGGGTGCTGCGAGGCCATGGTCTCGGCCACGGAGCGCATGACGTGGCGCACCTGCCGGGTCTCGGTCGAGAGGTCGCTGGCCGACAGGCCGTAGGCGGCGGGCTGGGTGGGCCGCAGCGCGGGATGGGCGGCGGCGACGATCACGTTGGGCTCGTGGAAGGTCGAGTCGATCGGCTCGCGATAGACGACGAGGTTCTCGCCGCTCTCGATGAACTCCGGCTCGAAGCGATAGAACTCGAGGCGCCCCGACTTGGTGTGCCAGGGCTGCTCGCCCTTCTGCTGCTCGTAGGACGAGGCGCGCGGGTAGGTGCGCACGTTGACCAGGGCGGGGATGCCTTGCTTGGCCAGCGCGTGGAGCTCGTCGATCTGGTAGCCGCGGAGCGACGCGGAGCCGTCGATCACGCGCTGGAGGTAGACCTCGACCTTCTTCTCGTCGACGAACTTCCAGGCGTCGGCGAGGCGCGGCTCGTCGTGGAGCCTGGCCAGCGCCTTGCCGACGCCGGCGATGATCTCGATGTCGGCCCGCGTGTCGAAGATGCGCTTCACCGGCGACACCGGGAACACCTGCGCGAACGGGTTGGTGCAGCTGCCGGTGAGGTCGGGGACCTCGAACTCGGCCCACGAGTCGGCGGCGAAGACGAGGTCGGAGTACTCGCACGAGCCCGTCCACCACCAGTCGGCGAACGCGATCATCTCGACCTTGGGCAGCGTGTTGTGGACGACGTCGTAGTGCCACTTGATGTTGCCGATGACCGAGTTGCTGTTGTTGAGCCACATCGCCTTGGTCGGCGACGGCAGGTGGCCCTTGCCGGTGAACAGCTTGTTGCCATGGCGCAGCGGACGGTCGCCGTAGTTGAAGTAGTGGATCGACTCGTAGTGCGTGTACTTCTTCGTCTTGACCGGGCCCGACGGATCGAGCTGGAGGTTGAACGGGTCCTCGGCGGCGTACAGCGGGATGCCGCCGAACATCGCGGCCCGGTAGTTGCCGGCGTAGCTGCCGACGTTGCCGCCGGGGAAGCCGAGGTTCCGGGTGAGCGCGGCCACGAGCAGGATGGCGCGGTCCTTCAGATCCGAGTTGAAGAACTGGTTCGGCCCCATGCCGGTGGCGAAGATGGTCTTCTCGGGGTTGGCCGCGATCTGCCGCGCCAGCGCCTCGATCGACGCGGCCGGCGCGCCGGTGAGCTGGGCGACCTGGGCCGGGGTCATGTTCTGGTCGAGGTACTCGGCGAGCAAGGCGAAGTGGGTGCGGACCTCGACCTCCTTGCCGTCGGCGAGCTTGACCGTGCGCACGGCGCGGAGGTCGGGCGCGGTTCCGCTGGCGCGTGGACCGACCTGGTCGCGGTGGATCGCGACCAGCTTCTTCGTCCGCGCGTCGACGATCACGCAGGCGCGCAGCTCCGGCGACAGCGCCTCCGGCACGAGCTGCTGCTTGTGACCGATCGCCGGCGGTGTGGGCTCGCCGGTCTTGACCACCGTGATGCCGCCCGGCGGCCGCGGGCGGTAGCCGGGGAGCTCGGACGCGGCCAGCTCCTCGGGACGCAGCGGCGCGAGGGTGTCCATACGGACGAGGAACGGCAGATCCGTGTTGGTCTCGACCCAGCGCTTGTCGTAGAGGCCCTGGGAGACGATCACCTGCGCCAGTCCCAGCGCGAACGCGGGGTCGGTGCCCGGCCGGATGACGATGACCTCGTCGCTCTTGGACGCCGTCGCGCTGTACTCGACGGTGATGGCGACGACCTTGGTGCCCTTGAGCCGGGCCTCGGTCAGCCAGTGGCTGTCCGGCATCTTCGTCGTGATCCAGTTCATGCCCCAGATCAGCGCCAGCTTCGAGTGCTCGACCGTGAACAGGTCGAAGTCGTTGGTCTGCGCCCCGGTCACCATCGGGTGACCGGGCGGCAGATCGGTGTGCCAGGAGTAGCTGTCCCAGCCGCGGGCGCCGCTGGCGTGGGCGGGATCGACGCCGCGGATCTTGGCGTCGGAGAGCGCGAGCATGTTGGCGAAGCGGTAGAGGCCGAAGATGCGCGTGGCGCCGAGGAACGCCATGCCGCCGCGGATCTTGACGGTCTGCGTGCCCGCGCCTTCGAGCGACTCGATCGAGGCGGGGTCGTAGCCCTGGGCGGCCAGGCGCCTGGCACCTTCGTCGCCCGAGTAGGTGCGCATGATGTTGTCGAGCGCGCGCGCGGCGTAGCCAAAGGCGTCGTCCCATGACAGCCGGATCCACGTGTCCTTGCCGCGCTGGAAGTAGGCGGGGTCGGGCTTGCCGCTGGCGTCGCGGGGGAAGCCCTCGTCGATCCACTTCTTCCAGCCCGTGCGGATCATCGGCGCCTTCACCCGGCGATCGCCGTAGATGCGGCGCACCAGCGCGAGGCCCTTCTGGCACAGCCGCGGATCCCAGCGGTGGGAGGAGGTTTTGCCGTAGAGGTCCTTGGCCTTGCCGTAGCCGAACGTCGGGCCGATGCGGACGATCACGCCGTTCTTGACGTACGCGCGCAGGAGACAGTTGTGGGTGTCGTTGGGCGCGCAGAGGAAGACGAACGTGCTGTCCGCCTGGAAGATGTTGCGGTAGACGCGCTCCCAGTCGCGATCGGGATAGGCGGCGAGCGGGTTGTCGATGCGCGTCGGCTTGAAGAAGCGCAGGGGCGCCGCGCTGGCGGCGGTCGCGGCGCTGGTGCTCAGGAGACCCTGGAGGAAGAGACGGCGACTGACGTTGGACATGCGCGCTCCTGGAGGCGGCTAGCCGGCGGCCTCGGCGAGGACGGGGCGTGGAGAGATCTCGCGCAGCGCGAGCCCGGGAAACCGCCGGCGGACGGCGGGCTCGATCGTCGAGGACGCGTGCGCGGCACCGCCGGCGCCGCGCGCGGCGCGGTAGTAGAGAACTTGCTCCGAGATGCCGAGGAAGACCACCTCGAGCGTCGGATCGAGCGCACAGGCCGTGCGCCGGATCCGTTCGAGCTCGTCGCGGACGTGTGCGGGGATCGGCCCGAAGCGGGAGGCGCTCTGGGGATGGACATGGAGCACGTCGACGCACCGGGCATCCCCGGCCTCGCGGCTCGCGTGGCGCGCGAACCGGATCTCGCTCGTGATGCCCAGGACCAGCCCTTCGACGGCCTCGCGCCAGAACGCGCACGCGCGTGAATGCAGCGCGCGGTCCTGGCATCCCCGCCGCTCGCCGCGGCAGGCAGCCTCACCCGCGATCCGGACCCAGCGGCGCGCGACGCAGGGCACGCCGAGCCGCGGCAACACGTCGCAGAGGTCGTCGAGCGGGAGATCGACGCGGTGGAACGCGCGGAAGCCTGCGCCGAGGCGGCGGCTGACGTCGAAGACCTCGCGCAGCACGGCGTCGGGATCGCGCTCGAGCGCCAGCGCGACGAGCGCGTCGTGCGCGAGCCCGAGCGGGAGATCGGGCACGGCGGCGCGGACCGCGGCGCATCGTGCGAAGCCCCATCGCTCGGCCAGGTCCGCGACCACCGACATCGGCGCGCGGAAGAGCAAGCACCGTACCGACGCACGGATCGCGCACGATCGGGGCGGAAACCGGAACGGCTTGCGCGAAGCCCGTGCGCGCGACCCCGAGCCGCGTCGATTCTGCGCGAATCCTGCGCTGGCGCTCAGCCCGCGAGCGCCTCGAGTCGCGCGCGATCGACGATCGCGATCGATCGCCTCGTGACGACGATCAAGTTCATGTCGTGCAGCTGGGCGAGCGCGCGGGAGAGCGTCTCCGGAACCATGCCGATGAGGGATGCGACGACGCGCCGCGGGACGCGGCAGCCGGCGCTGGCGTCGTCGAGGATCCAGCGCGCCACGCGCTCGAGCGCGTTGCCGTCGGCGCCCGCCGCGCGCGGTCGATCATCGACGGTGGCGAGGAGCGTCTGCTCGAGCGCCATCCGCGCCGGCGTGGCGCGGGGCCCGAGCCAGGCGTCGAGTGAATTCCGGCTGATCCCGCAGACGATCGTCGGCTCGGTCGCGCGCACGGTGTCGGCGTGGGTGGGCCGGACCAGCACCTCGAGCCCGATGAAGCTGCCCGGCCCGCGGACCAGCCGCGGGCGCTCGTCGCCGTCGGGTCCGGTGCGCGAGAACACGACGGTCCCTCGCTTGACGAACCATACCGTCTCGATGGGTTGGCCCTCGAGTGCGAGGGTCTCGCCGCGATCCCGCTTGCGATCGACGAGCGGACATCGCCCGCCCCACCGCACCCCGGCGGCCTGGCCGCACGGACATGACGAACAGCTCGTGATCGCGCCCGGCTGTGATCGCATGATCGCGCAAGGTGTGCACGCCGCGTGCCGTGTTGACCGCCGTCAACGCGTCGGATTTCGCGCAGGAGCTGCGGCGCCTCCGCGGCCGCCGACGAACCCGCGCTCGCCGCAGCGGCGGGCGCCGGCCCGGTCGACCACGAGCCCGTGGACGCGGAGCGGCAGCCCGCCGAGGTCGGCGCCTTCGGTGATGACGAAGAGGCCCGCCGCGACGACGCGACCGGCGCCATCGTCGGCGAAGCCCACCTTGCCCCGGTAGAGCGCGAGCTCGACGCCGTCGCGGCTCACCACCAGCTCGACGAGCGGGTTGGTCGCGGCGAGCGGATCGGTGGGATCACCGGCGACGATCCCGGTCGTGCGCGCGGAGAAGACGAGCATCGCGGCGCCCTGCGGGCCGGTGACGATCGGGACCTCGCCTCCCTCGACCAGCTCGGCGAAGCCTCGCGTCTCGCCCAGCGCGCCCGTACAGGCGGCGCCGTCCTCGCGCCGGCAGCCGCCGAGCTCGAGGTCCGCCGCGGCGCACGGCGCGGGGGCGTCGCGGGGCGCGGCGTCGACCTGAGCTCCTGGGGGACGGTCGCCGACGGACGCGCACGCGACGAGCGCCGAGCACGCGAGGAGAACGCCGCGCGTCATGGCACCTCGACGAGGATCCAGGACTCGTACTCGCTCGGAGGGTTCCACACCATCACCGAGAACGCCGCGCCCGACAGGTTCGTGGTGCGCAGGAGAAGGAGATCGCCGAGCTTCGCCGCCGGATCGCGGCCAGCGAGCACACGCACGAATGGATTGTAGCCGCTCTGTCCGGCCTCCTCGTCGATCGCCTCGGCGATCACCTGCTCGCCGGCCTCGTTCACGACCACGAGCTGGTGGAGCGCGCGGCTGCCCGCCTCGTCGAAGTTGGGGATGTAGAGCGCGACCTCGCCGGTGATGTCAGCGCACAGCTCGGTCGCGAGCTCCACGTAGGCGCCGGCGCCGACGAGGAAGTGCTCGCCGTGCACGATGCCCTCCGGCCCGAGCCCGTGCGGCTCCTCGCCCGGCTGCCACCTCCCGTCGCCGTTGGCGTCGTCGACGAACTGGCGATCGTCGCACAGGACGGGCCCGCCGGTCGTCGAGTGCTGGTGGAGCAGGGGGTGGCGCCCGTCCGGGCGGCGTTCTCCCTGGTGCCCCTGGACGAACAGGCGATGGCGGCCGGGGGCCCACTGTCCGGGATCCGGACACACCCCGCCGCCGCCGCCGTCGATCGCCCCGCCGTCGTCCGCCACCTGCGCGTCCACGCCGGTCCCCTGCGCGCCGCACGCGCCCACGGCCGCGAGCCCGGCTACTCGGAGCGCGTGGTGCACGTGATCACGCTGCCACCACCGGAGGCGACCGAGTTGACGGCCGTCAATTCGCGGCGCCCGAACATGCCCGACGCTTCGCCTCGGTGCGCAGCCCGGTCGTGTTCGCGGTGCCTCTCGCCGTCACGGGCCTCGCCGCGTGTCCGGCGCCCGGCGGTGAGGATCGGTTCGCCGACGACGTCCTGCCGGTGCTGGAGCGGCGCTGCCTGTCGGCCGCGTGCCACGGCGTCGCGCCGGGGGCGGAGGCGGCGGGCGAGGTGATCGATCGCCGGTTCTTCTACGTCGACGTCGACCATGGTGGTCGCGCGACCGACGTGGCGGCGGCGTACCAGAACGTCAAGGCCCGGATCAACACGCGCGAGCGACCGGCGCTCTCGTCGCTCCTGCGCAAGCCGCTCGCGCTGTCCGCCGGGGGCGTTCCCCACGCGGGTGGCCATCCCTTCGATCGCGAGAGCGCCGGCTGGACCACGCTGCGCGACTGGATCGCGAGCGAGGAGGGCGGCGGCGAGGGGACGTCTGCCGACGCGTTGACCGCGCTCGAACGGCAGTTCGCGGCCGACGTGCTGCCGGTCCTGCGCGATCGAGGCTGCATGCTCGCGCGCTGTCACGGCGCGGCCCAGTTCGCGGGCCTGCCGCTGACGCCGCCGATGGATGGCGCCGGCGGCGACTTCTCGGTCGCCGAGATCCGCGCGAGCCGCGAGGCCGCGCGCGCCAACCTCGCGCTCGTCGGCGACCCGGCGCGCTCGCGCCTCCTGCGCAAGGTGTTGCCCCTGGACGCAGGTGGCATCCCGCATCGCGGCGGCAACGACCTCTTCTTCCCGCGCACCGGCGGGCGCGACCCGCTCGACGATCCGGGCGCACGCGCGCTGCTCGCGTGGGCGGAGGCCGAGCGCGTCGCGCTCGGGTTCGGGGCGCCCGAGCCGCGCGGCGTCGTCTTCGTACGCGGCCCGGCGACGGCGCGCGCGCCGCTGGCGCTCGACGCGTTTCGTCCCGGCTCGGATCTCTGGTTCTATCCCGGCCTCGAGCCAGGCGCGACGCCGGTGCCGCTCACCGCCACGGCGCACGCCGCGCCCGCCGACATCCGCGATCCCGCGATCAGCCTCGACGGGTCGCGGGTCGCGTTCGCGATGCGCCGCGCCGAGGACCGGTGTCACGACCTCTGGGAGATCGGGCTCGACGGCGGTGGTCTGCGCCGGCTCACCTCGGAAGGCTGCAACCGCTGGCCGGTGTACGGGCCGGGCGGTCGCGTCTTCTTCGCGTCCGATCGCGCCGGCCACGCCGACGAGACCGGTCGGGCGCGCGATCTGGAGCTCTACCGCCTGGAGGCGGATGGCTCGGCGACGCGCCTGACCTTCACCCCGACGCCGGAGGCCACGCCGGCCTTCCTCGCCGCCGGCGAGTTCCGAGGCTCGCTGGCCTTCACGACCGTGCGCGCCGCGGCGAGCGGTGGACGCGGCGCCGTCTTTCGCTTTCCGCCGGACCACGATCGCGCGCACCACCTCCAGCCCGAGTACCATCCCCATCACGGCCAGACCGCGCCGGCGCCGCTCGTGTGGCGCGCGCGCGAGCTCCCCGATGGACGAGACGTCGCGGTGCTGCTCGACTGGAGCAACCGCTGGGAGGGGGGGCAGCTCGCGATCGTCGAGCGGCAGTTCGGCCCCGACGCGGCCACTGGCGCCGTGACCGTGGCCGGCTTCCAGCACGCGTGGACGGTGCTCACCCCCGACGCCGCCATCGCCGGCCCGTCCGCGGGTGGGCTCTGGCGCGATCCGGAGCCCCTGCCCGACGGACGCGTCCTCGTGGCGCGGGCGGGCGGCCCGGTCGACCTCGACGATGACGCCGCCGCGCCCGACACCGCGCTCGTGCTGATCTCCATCGACGACCGCGCCGGCCGCCCGCGGCTCGCGGCGCCGGTCGTGCTCCACGATTCGCCCGGGCTCGCCGACGATCAACCCGCGGTCGTGTGGGCGCGGCCCGCGGCCGACGACGATCACGCCGACGCGTGGGACACGAGCGCGCAGGGCGTCCTGCGCCACAGCGGCGTCGCGGTCGTCGAGGCGATCAACCGCGACCTGTCGCCGACGATCGCCCGCATGCCGCGCGGCGACCTCGTGCGCGCGCGGCTGCTCACCTGGCCGAGCTGGGATCCCGACGCGGTGCCCGCCGTCGACGCCGCGCGCGTCGCCAACCAGGATCCGGCGTCGACGTGGTGGTCGAACGGCGTCCACCTGCCGAGGCCCTCGCTCGGCGAGGTCGTGCTCGCCGCCGACGGGACGCTCGTCGCCGAGCTGCCGGCGCGCCGGCCGGTCCAGCTCCAGCTCGTGGACGGCGACGGCCTCGCGGTCGGCGCCGCGTCGCGGCTGTGGATCCACGTGCAAGGAGGCGAGCGGTTCCCCCAGGGCGCGCAGGTCCGTGATTACGGCCGGCTGTGCGCCGGTTGTCACGGCGCGCTCGATGGCGATCCCGACCACGCCATGGGCCCGCTCGAGCTCGACGCCGTGACCCAGGCGTCGGTGACACTCTCCACCTTCGCGGCGCGGGATCCGCGACGCCCGCTGCCGCCGGTCGCGGTCGGCGGTGCCGGCGCCAAGAGCTTCGACTTCGGCCGCGACCTCGCGCCTTCGCTCGCGCGGTCGTGCGCCGTCGCCGGCTGCCACGTCGGCGCGGCGCCGGCGGGCGGCCTCGCGCTCACGCCGACGCCGACGGCGTACTACGACGCCGCCTACGAGGCCCTCCAGGCCTGGGGGCCGGGCTCGACCGGCGGCAAGCGCTACGTCGACGAGCGCAACGCGAGCGCCCGCGGCTCCTACCTCATGGAGAAGCTGCTGGGCAAGGAGCTCGACGCGCCGCGTCCGCTCTCCGGACGCTGCCCACCGCCGGGGGCGCCGGTGCCAGCGCTCGATCGCGACGTGATCGACGCGCTCGCGCGCTGGATCGACACGGGCGCGGTGTATCGCTCGCCGGGGGCGCCGTGATCGCCCTTGCCCGTTTGCATGCGCTCGTCCCCTGCGCGTGTGCGGCGTGCGCGCTCGCGCCGCCGCCGCCGGTGCCGCTGCCGGTCGGCGACGAGGAGGTGCTCGCCTCGCTCGCCCAGCCGGCGCTCGATCGGCGCTGCGCCGACGCGAGCTGCCACGCGAACCCCGATCGTCCGTTCGCGGTCTACAGCCCCGGCCGGCGTCGGGCCGATCCGGCGCGCCTTCACCTGCTCGAGCCGCTCACCCCCGACGAGCTGGCCGCCAACGCCCGCGCGATCGCCGCGCTCGCGCTCGAACCCCTCGCCGCCGGCGAGCCCGTCGACACCTGCCTCGTCCTGTGCAAGCCGCTGGCGGTCTCGGCGGGTGGCTGCGGCCACGTCGTCGGCGAGGTCTTCGCCGGCACCGACGAGCGCGACTACCAGGCGCTGCGGACGTACCTCGACACCCTCGCCCTGCCGGAGGATCCATGAGGCGCACCGCGCCGCTCGTCGTCGTCGTCGTCGTCGCCATCGTCGCTGCGGGCGCGCTCGCCGGCTGCGTCCGCGTCCGCGCGCACGAGCGACAGCTCCTCGCGCACCCCGCGCTCGCGCAGCCGGCGTCGCCCGAGCAGCACGCGGCGCATCAGCACGTCTACCAGATCCGCGAAGGCGCCGACGGCGCGACCGGCGCGGGAGGCGGCGGGTGCGGCTGCAACTGACGCTCGCCAGCGCCGCGCTCGTGGCCGGCGCGAGCATGGCGCACGCGCAGGTCGACGAGCCTCCGCGTGCGACGGCGGCGCTGCGGGTCTACGCCGACGACGATCGCGTGACGGTCTATAGCCCGAGCGCGAGCGCGACCACCCTCGGGCCGCGCGACGTCGCGCTCGACGCCGCGGTCACGATCGACGCGGTGTCGGCCGCGTCGATCGACGTCGTCTCGACCGCCTCGCCGTACGCCTTCCACGAGGAGCGCGTCGAGGGCGCCCTCGGCGTCGCCGTCCCGGTCGCGCGCCTCCACCGCGCCCGCGCGCGCGCCACCGTCTCCCACGAGCGCGACTACCGCGCGCTCCGCCTGAGCGCGGGCTGGCGCGGCGAGCTCGCCGCCCGCAACGTCACGCTCGACGTCACGTTCACGGCCGGCTTCGACACCGTCGGCCGCGCCGGCGATCCGTCCTTCGCCCGCGACCGCCGCGAGCACCGGCTCGCGGTCGCGCTCACCCAGATCACCGATCCCCGCGGCTACGCCGACGTCGTCGTCGAGGCCGCCGATCAGCGCGGCTACCTCGCCAACCCCTACCGCTTCGTCGCGATCGAGATGCCGACCGGCCCGGCGTACACGTTGCCCGAGCGCGTGCCCGACGAGCGCACCGCGATCGCCGGTCTGGTCCGCGTCCGCCGCGCGCTCGCCGCCGCCGACTTCGCGCACGCCGACTACCGGCTCAGCCGCGACACCTGGGGCATCACGAGCCACACCGCGAGCGCGCGCTGGACCCGGGCGCTCTCCGACGACGAGATCCTCGTCGGGGTCGAGCTCCGCGGCTACCTGCAGGACGCCGCGCGCTTCCACCGCGCGCGCTACGCCGGTGACGCCGGCGCGCCCCCCTGGCGCACGCGCGATCGCTCGCTCGGCGCGATGGCGAGCCTCACCGCCGGCGCGGTGGCCGAGGCCGTGACGCCCTGGCGCGAGCTGCGGCTCTCGGTCTCCGCCGCCTGGGTCCGGTTCCGGTGGTTCGACGATCCCGATCAGGCCGAGCGTGACGCGCTGATCGCGAGCGTCGGCCTCTTCCTGCCGCTGTGAGGTCGCCATGCGCGCTGTCTTCGTTCCCATCGCTACCGTACTGGCCTCCGGGCTGGTCGCGTGCCCCGGCCACGAGGCGAGCCACGACGCCACCGACGCCGAGGTCGATCTCGACTGCGGGGATCGCCTCGGCGCGCTGGTGCGCGTCCCCGGCGGCGCGTACGTGCCGCTGGCCGAGGCCGGCGACGGCGGCGAGCTCGTCCTCGGCTTCCAGGGCTTCCGCTACCTCTACGTGCGCGCCGCGCTCGACGCCGACCCTGGCGTGTCGAGCGCCGCCGTCGTCGTGCAGCTCGACGGCGACGCGGCGCGCTCGCAGCCGCTCCACCTCACGTTCGGCCCCGGCGCGACCGGCGTGGTGAGCGCCCCGATGCAGATCTTCTTCAACGACGACCCCTTGCCGACGCTGGTCGATCGCGGCGTCGCCCTCGAGCTCCGCCTCGGCTCGCGCTGCCTCCGCGCCGGGCGCACGATCCTGCGCTACGACCCGACGTGCTACGAGGGCCCCGACGGCCAGCCGGTGTGCGGCGAGCCGGACGGCGCTCTCGACGGGGGCGTGTGATGGGCGCGAAGCGCGTGACGCCGGTGCTCCTCGCGTTCGTGCTCGCGGCGGCCGCGTGCGGGGCCGAGCCGGCGGCGCCCGATCCGTGGGCGCCGCGCTCGCTCGACGTCGAGCCGAACCCCTTCGGCGCCGCGCACCCGCTGTGGGCGCCGCAGCCGCACCGCGATCGACCGCGCGCCGCGGCGCTGTCCCGCGACGAGAGGACGCTCTACGTCGCGCTCGCAGGTCACGAGGACCAGCCGTCGCACGAGGTCGCGGTCGTCGACCTCGCGGCGCGCGCCGTGCGCCGGCGCATCGCCGTGGGTCGCGCGCCGGTCGCGGTCGCGCTCCACCCGGCGGGCCGCTACCTCGCCGTCGCCAACCTGCTGTCCAACCGGGTGAGCGTGATCGACACGCGGAGCGAGCGCGTCGTGCTCGAGCACCCGGTGCCCTGGTACACGACGGCGATCGCGTTCGCTCCCGACGGGCGCCACGCCTACCTCGCCAATCGCTGGAAGGACGCGGTCCTCACGTGGACCCTCGCCGTCGACGGCGAGGGTCGCTTCACGATCACCGGCGACGACTACAGCACCCGCGAGCCGTGGCAGGCGATGGGCGTCCCGGTGGCCGCCAACCCCGACGTCCTGGCCGTCGGCGACGACGGCCGCGTGTGGGTGGGCGCCGTCGCCGGCGAGGCGATCGACGTGATCGCGCCGGGCGGCGGCGTCGCGCTCGGGCGCATCCCCGTCGGCTCGCCGGTCGGTGGTCTCCTGCTCGTCGATCGCTGGCTGGTCGTCTCCCACATCGGTCGCGGCACCGGCTTCCCCGAGCACGACGGCGTCGACGGCGACGACGACGGCGCGCCCGGCGACGGCACCGGCAACGTCATGTTCCAGGACCTGCAGAACGAGCTCGAGGTCTTCGACACGACGACGCTCGCCGCCATCGATCACCTCACCAGCGACACGCTGTGCTGCCGCGACTACCGCGACGTCGATCCCGACGATCCGACGCGAGGCACGCGCATCCCGGCGCCCGAGACCTGGGCCCCCGAGCGCGCGCAGGCGCTGCCCCCGCGCGCCACGTGGCAGGTCGCGGGCGCGCTGCCCACCCGGATGGCGGCGATCGGGCCGGCCACGGGCGGACGGCAACGGCTGGCGGTGACCATGTCGGCGTCGAACGAGGTGCAGCGCTTCGAGCTCGATCTCGCGCGCGGGCGGCTCGACGCCAGCGACGGCGATCGGCTCTACACGACCGGCCACGCGCCGGTCGACATCGTCGCCACGCGCGACGGCGCCACCGCGTACGTGGTCGGTCGACTGGGCGAGGACGTGACCGTCGTGCCGGTGGCGGCGCCGCCCGGCGGCGGGCCGCCCGACCGCTTCGTCGTCGGCGACGCCGCGGGCGGCGAGTTCCCGGCGACCGACGTGGAGCTCGGGGAGCTGTTCAACAACGTCACCGCGCCGCTGACCGTCGACGGCGACCAGGCGTGTGTCCACTGCCACCGCGACGGAGGCAACCTGGACCGCGTCGTCGCGATGCCGCTGCAGAGCGATCGGCTGTGGGGTTCACGTCAGGTGCAGGCCTATCGCGGGGCGTTCGACACCCGGCCGTGGTTCCTCGAGGCGGCGATGGACGAGACCAACTTCTTCCCGGTGCTGAACGAGTTCAACCGCAAGGAGAACTTCTGCTGCGAGGCGCTCGATCCGCTGATCTGGAGCGCGTACCCATCGGTCGGCGCCTGCCTCGCCGAGCCGGCGCGCGCCGGGTGCGAGCACGTGCTGTCGTGCCCGACGAACCCGCCCCCCGAGTGTTCGACGCGGCGCTACGGCTCGGCCCACCTCACGCGCAACGCGGCGCTCGTCGCCGGCGCGGAACGGCTGTCCGGGAGACGGACGACGTTCGGCGACAGCCTCGTCGTCGCCGGCACGGCGACCCCGATCGCGCTCGACTTCGACGGCGTGACGCGCGCGATCGGGCTGTTCCTGCTCGCCTCGCCGCGCCTGCCGCCCAACCCCAACCGCGTCCTCGACCTGGTCGCGGCGGCGCGTGGCGCCGAGCTCTACGCGCGCGCCGAGGTCGGCTGCGCGAGCTGCCACCCGCTCCCGGTCACCACGGTGACGATCGAGCCCGCGTTCAGCCCGGCCGGGATCCCGGTGCGGGTGCCGCCGGTGATCACGCCGAGCCTCGCGCCCGACGGCCGCGTCGCCGACACCGTCACGCAGGGCTTCCGCGACACGTTCTCCGTCGGTGGGCTCGGCCCGACCGAGCAGGGGCCAGAGGGCATCCACCTCGGCATCCCGCAGCTCCGCGGCATCTGGGATCGCGCGCCGCGCTTCTTCCACGATGGCCGCGCCCGTAGCTTGCGTCAGGCGCTGGCGACGCCGGGGCATCCGGCCCTGGCGCCGGGCGAGCGCGGGTGGAACGAGCGGTACGGCCAGCCCGACACCCACGGCGGTACGTCGCAGCTCGCGCCCGACGAGCTCGACGACCTCATCACCTTCCTGCTGACGTTATGAGCGGCACGTCCCGGAGCGTCGTCATCGCCGCGCCTGCGCTCGCGCTCGTGCTCGCCGGCTGCCCCGGTCCGTGCGATCCGGCCTGGGAGGTCGAGCTCCACGGCGAGGGCGGCGCGCTGCTCGCCGGCTGGGGTCGCGCCGCCGATGACGCCTGGTTCGTCGGCGGCGGGCTCGGCGCGGGCCCGGCCCGCATCGTCCGGTGGACCGGACATCCCGCCGACGTCGCGAGCGCCCTCGGCGTCGATCGCCCCGAGACGCTGTGGTGGGCCTGGGGCGCCCCGGACGGCACGTTGTGGATGGTGGGGGAGCGCGGCCTCGTCCTGCGAGGTCCCGCCGACGGCAGCGCGCCGTTCACGGTCGTCCCGCTGCCGGCGCCGACCCAGGCCACCCTCTACGGCGTCTGGGGGCGGGCCGGCGACGACGTGTGGATCGTCGGCGGCGAGGCCGATCAGGCCGTGGACGAGGACGACGACCTGGTCCTCCACTGGGATGGCGTTTCGCTCGCGCGGGTCGAGCTGCCGGCGCGCGGCGCGGCGCTGTTCAAGGTCTGGGGGGCGCCCGACGCCGACGAGCTGTGGGTGAGCGGCGAGGACGGCGTCCTGTGGCAGCGCGCCGGCGGCGCCTGGATCGATCGCGCGCTGCCGACGCCCGCGAGCATCCTCACCGTGCACGGCTGCGCCGCCGACGAGGTCTACGCGGTGGGAGGCCGCCACGTCTGGGCGTGGGACGGCGTCGCCTGGACCGAGGTGAGTGACCTGCCTGGCTTCGCGCTCGCGACCGGCGTCGCATGTGGCGACGACGAGGTCCTCGTGGTCGGGGCCCAGGGCCTGCGCCTGCGGAAGGATCGTCGCACCGGCGTCTGGCACGACGATCAGCTCGCGCCGTGGCTCGACGGCGAACTCCATGGCGCGTGGGCGGCGCCCGGGGGCGAGCTCCTCGCGGTCGGGGGCGACTACCTGCTCCCCGCGCCGGTCCGGCGTGGGCTCGTCGTCCGCCGCGGGTGTCCCTGAGCCAAGGCGCGGGTCCGATCAGCGTGGCGGACGCGGCATGATCGCGTTCTCGAGGTCCGAGCCTTCCCACGTCGCGCCGGCGGCGAGGCGCTGGCGGAGCGCGATGAAGTCGACCTCGCGGCTGCCGCCGGCCTCGAACGCGCGGAAGCCCGCCTTGGCCTCGGTCATCATGTTGAGCGAGAGCCAGGCGCGGCTCTGCTCCTTGTTCGCGTTCCAGTGATCGAGCTTCTTCTTGCGCAGGGTCTCGATCGTCTTCGTGCAGCAGTCGGGGAAGGTCATCATCAGCCTGGTCGACAGGCGATCGACGGCGCGATCGAGCGAGCTCAGATCGATCGTGCCGCGCGCCAGGGTCGCCTTGCCCGCCGCCAGCGCATCACCGGTGAGCGGCTCGCCGTACACGATCTGGCCGCGGTCGTCGATCCAGCGTCCGGTCTCGACGAGCGGGTTGGGCACGAGCTCGCCCTCGACGCGCAGCACCGGGACGATCTCGGTGAGCAGGCCGAGGCGCATCGCCTTGTGCGCGCTCCACAGGCCGGCAGCGGTCGTGCACGACAGCATCGCTTGCTCGATGCCGACGTAGAGGTGGAGGAAGTCGGTGGCGCCGCCGTCGGGCGCCGAGCCGTGCTTCGGGCCGACCTGACCGAAGCGCGCCAGGTCCGACGCGACCGAGAAGTCGCACGCCATCCCGATCTCCTGCCCGCCCCCGACGCGCATGCCGTTGACGCGGCAGATCACCGGCTTGTCGCAGCTGAGGATCGCCGAGACCATGTCGTTGAACAGCCGCATGTACTGGCGGTACTCGCCGCTGTGGCCGGCGTAGCGCGTCGCGTACTCGCGGGTGTTGCCGCCGGCGCAGAAGGCCCGCGAGCCGGCGCCGGTGAAGACCGCGCACACCGCCGCGCGATCGTTGCTCGCGTGGCGGAAGGCGAGGATCACCTCCTTGATCGTGTCGGTCGTGTACGCGTTCAGCTCGGCCTCGTTGTCGAGGACGATCCAAACGTTGTGCAGGCCCTCGACGGGCTCGCCGCGCGGACCGTGGACGGGGCGGCGCTCGACGCGCACGTGCTGGAAGCCATGGCCGGGCACGAGATCGTGGTCGTACATGCGCTCTGGGTATCGCCGACCGGCCGGGGCCGAGTTGACCACCATCAAGGTCGAGACGAATTCGGTTCGCGCCCCCGGCGGGCGACCGCGAGAACCGCGCCGCGCTCTTGATGGCGATCAAGTCGGGGGCCGTCGCGGCTCCTAGAGTCCGCTTCATGGACGACGTGGTTCGCGCAGGCTGGCGGATGACGGCACCGGGCAAGCTCACGTGGTTCGAGGAGCCGCTCGGGCCGCCGCCGCCCGGGCGGGTCACGGTCGAGGTCGTCGGCTGCGGCATCTGCCATACCGATCTCGGCTACCTCTTCGACGGGGTCGCGCCCGCGCACAAGGGGGCGCTGGTGCTCGGGCACGAGATCATCGGTCGGATCCCCGGCCGCGGGCTGGTGCTGGTGCCGGCGGTGAGCCCGTGCGGCGAGTGCCTCGCGTGCCGCCGCGGCCGCTCGACGTCGTGCGCCGCGGGGCTCATGCCGGGCAACCATCACGACGGCGGCTTCGCCACGCACGTGCAGGTGCCGGAGCGCTGGCTCACGCCGGTCCCCGACGTCGCCGAGCCGTGGCAGCTCGCCGCGATCGCGGACGCGGTGACGACGCCGCTGCAGGCGATCCGCCGCACCCGGCTCGCCGCGGGCGACGTCGCGATCGTCATCGGCGCGGGCGGTGTCGGCGGCTTCCTCGTCGAGCTCGCGGTCGCGCTGGGCGCGGTCGTCGTGGCCGTCGACGTGGCGGCCGCGCGGCTCGCGCGCGCGCGCGCGCACGGCGCGGTCCTCGCCATCGACGGCCGCGAGCTCGACGCGCGGGGCGCGCGCAAGGAGGTCGCGAAGCGGCTCGCGGCCACGGCGCGCGACGTGCCCGACGCCGGCTGGCACGTCTTCGAGTGCTCGGGCACGGCCACCGGACAGACCGTCGCGTTCGGCCTGCTCACGCGCGGCGGCAAGCTGGCGGTGGTCGGGTTCACGGCCGACGCCGTGCCCCTCCGCCTGTCGAACCTGATGGCGCTCGACGCGGAGGCGTACGGCAACTGGGGCTCGGAGCCCGCGCTCTACGGCGAGGCGCTGGACCTGGTCCTCGCGGGCAAGGTCGACGTCGCGTCCGCGGTCGCACGCTACCCGCTGCGCGACGCGCCCGAGGTGCTCGAGCGGGTTCGCCGTCACGAGCTCGATCACCGCCCGGTGCTGGTGCCCGATGTCTGAGCCCGCGATCTCGCTCACCGAACGCGATGGCGGCGCCTTCCTCGAGCTCCGCCTCGAGCGGCCCCCGCGCAACGTCCTCGACGGCGACGCCCTCGACGCGCTCACCGCGCTCGCCGCGGCGGCGGCCTCGTCGGAGCGGTACCGCGCGGCCCGCGCCCTGCTCGTCACCGCCGCCGGCCCCAACTTCTGCGTCGGCGCCTCGGTGCCCGAGCACGCGCGGGCGCACGTCGCCGCGATGCTCGGTCGCTTCCACGGCGCGCTGCGTGCGCTCGTCGAGAGCGATCTCCCGATCGTCGCGGCGGTGCGCGGGCACTGCCTCGGCGGCGGCCTCGAGCTGGTGTCGCTCGCCACGCGGGTCGTCGTTCACCCCGCGGCGCAGCTCGGCCAGCCGGAGATCCGTCTCGGCGCGATGGCGCCGATCGCGTCCCTGGTCTTGCCGCGCCGGATCGGCCAGGCGCGCGCGGAGGACCTGCTCCTCAGCGGGCGGACCCTCGACGCGCCGGCCGCGCTCGCCTCCGGCCTCGTCGATGCCGTCGCCGACGATCCCGAGGCCGCGGCCGCGGACTGGATCCGCGCCAACCTCGTCCCGCACAGCGCGAGCTGCCTGCGCCTCGCCACGCGCGCGGCGCGCAGCGCGCTGCGCCGCGAGCTCGCCGAGCTCTTGCCGGGCGTCGAGCGGCTCTACGTCGAGCAGCTCTCGCCGACCCACGACGCCGAGGAGGGCATCGCCGCGTTCCTCGAGAAGCGCGCCCCGCGCTGGGAGCACCGATGAGCGCCAGCCGCGAGGAGTGGATGCTCGAGGTCGACACCATCGTTCGCGAGCTCGAGGCCCGCTTCGACGATGTCGCGCTCGACCACGTCCGCGCCTGGAAGGCGGCGGCGCCTGGCCGCCTCGCGATCGGCTGCATGCCGGTGTACGCGCCGCGCGAGATCCTGTGGGCCGCGGGGGCGCTGCCCGTGTTCGTGCGTGGCGCCGGTGATCGCATCGAGACGATCCGCGGCGACGCCTACTACCAGTCGTACATCTGTCACCTGCCGCGCTCGACGCTCGAGCTCGGGCTCCTCGGCCACCTGGACGTCCTCGACGGGATCGTGTTCCCCAACACGTGCGACGTCATCCGCAACCTCTCGGGCGTGTGGCACTCGACCTTCCCGCAGCACCTGGTGCGCTTCCTCGATCCGCCGCAGACCGCGGAGCCGGCCAGCGCCGCGGCGTATCTCCATCACGAGCTCGCCGCGCTCTTCGGCGATCTCTGCGCGCGGTCGGGGGTCGATCCCTCCCCCGCGCGGCTGCGCGCCGCGGTCGTCGAGCTGGCGCAGGCCCACGCCGCCGCGCGCGAGCTCGCGGTGGCGCGCCGCGAGCAGCCGTGGAACTTGCCGGTCGACGAGGTCTACCTCCTGCGTCGCGCCGCCGACAGCATGCCGCCGCTCGCCTGGGCCGAGCTGGCGCGGGACTACGTCGCGCTCGCCTCCGCTCGCGGGCGGAAGCCCGAGGACCGGATCCGCGTGTGCCTGGTCGGCGCCTTCTGCGAGCAGCCGCCGCGCGCGCTCCTGCGCGCGATCGAGCGCGCGGGCTGCTACGTCGTCGACGACGACCTGCTCGTCGGTGTGGAACCGAGCGGCGGCGAGCCCGACGGTGTCGACGACGAGGACCCGTTGACCGGGATCGTCCTCGGCTGGCTGCGCGCCAGCCGGCCATCGGCGGTGCGCTTCGACAAGGACGCGCAGGCCGGCCGTGCGCTCGTCGCGCGCGTGCGCACCGCGAACGCCGACGGCGTCCTGTTCGCGGCGCCGTCGTTCTGCGACCCGGCGCTGCTCGATCAGCCGCGGCTCACCCGGGTGCTCGAGCAGCACGCGGTGCCGTACACGGCGTTCAAGTACGCCGAGAACACGGGCCAGTTCCAGTCGATCCGCGAGCAGGCGGGCACCTTCGCCGACTCCGTCAAGCTCTGGGGGACCGCATGATCGAGAAGGAAGCCTCGATGGAGGCGCAGAAGGAGCTGCTCGCGGGCTACTTCGCGCGGCTGGCGCGCGCCCGCGACGAGCAGCGGCCGGTGGTCTACACCTTCGTGCCCGGCAACCTCGTCGAGCTCCTCGCGGCGTTCGACGTCGCGCCGGTCTATCCCGAGGTCAACGCCCTGCAGTCGGCGATGCGCCAGCGCTCGGGCGGGTTCATCCGTGAGGCCGAGCGCGCCGGGCACTCCGAGGACGTGTGCAGCTACGTGAAGTGCGATCTCGGCATGATGATGAAGGGCAACGTCGGCCCGACCGGGGAGCGCATCCCGCCGCCCGACCTGCTGCTCCTGTCGTTCACCGGCTGCTTCACCTTCATGAAGTGGTTCGAGCTCCTGCGCGACCAGTACGACTGCGAGGTCGCGATGCTGCACGTGCCCTACGTCGGCGACGGCGTCATCACCGAGGCGATGCGCGCGTACGTCGTCGAGCAGCTCCGGCGCGAGGTCATCCCCAAGCTCGAGCGGGTCACCGGCAAGCGCCTCGATCTCGATCACCTGCGGGGGCTGCTCGCGCGCTCGCGCCGCGCCGAGGAGGACCTGGCGTGGGTGTTCCGGTCGGCGCGCCGGCGTCCCTCGCCGATCGACGCCTACTTCGGGGGCGTGTACTACATCGGGCCGATCTTCACCTCGTTCCGCGGCAGCGAGGACGCCTGCCGCTACTACGCGACCTTGCGCGGCGAGGTCGAGGCGCGGCTCGCGGCGGGGCTCGGGCCGACGACGCCCGATGGCCCGCTCGGCGACGAGCGCTTCCGGCTCGTGCTCGAGGGGCCGCCCAACTGGACCTCGTTCCGCGACTTCTGGAAGATCTTCTACGACGAGGGCGCCGTCGCCGTCGCCTCGACGTACACGCAGGTCGGCGGGACGTACGAGCGCGGCTTCCGCCACGATCCGGCGCAGCCGCTCGAGTCGCTCGCCGACTACTGCCTGTCCTGTTACACCAACCTGCCGCTGCCCCAGCGTAGCCGCATCCTCGCCGACATGGTCGCCGAGTACGAGGCCGACGGCTTCGTGATCCATTCGGTCAAGAGCTGCAACTCGTTCTCCGCCGGCCAGCTCCACATGCTGCGCGAGGTCGAGCAGCTCACCGGGATCCCCGGCGGCTTCATCGAATCGGACCTGGTCGATGCCCGCTACTACGGGCACGCGAACATCAAGAACCGCATCGAGTCGTACCTGCAGATGCTGGGGGCGCGTCGCGCCGGGGCGCGTGACGGCGCGAACAGGAGGCCGTCATGAGGCTCTACCTCGGGGTCGATCTCGGCTCGACCACCAGCAAGGCGGTGCTGGTCGACGACCACGAGCGCGTGGTCGGACGCGGCATCACCAACACCCGGTCCAACTACGACGTCGCCGTCGAGGTCGCGCGCCGCGACGCGATGACCGACGCCCGGCTGGCGCTGGCGCTGCGCGACCTCGGCGGCGACGCCGCGGCGATCGCCGAGGCGTTCTGGGTGACGATCGACCTGCACCGGCTCGAGGCGCTCCGACAGATCTGCCGGGAGACCGCGCGCGCCGTCCCCGGCGAGGGGCCGCGGCTGGCGCCGGCGGTCGACATGATCCTCGCCCGCCTCGTCGAGGAGGCCGGGCAACTGTTCAGCGCGCAGGCGCGGAGCCGCGGCTCGTTCTTCCGCGACATCGTCGGCGCCCGATTTCACGCCGCCGCCGAGGACGCCAACGCGCGCGGCGGCTTCGACTTCGAGCGCGTCCTCGGCGTCTACGACCGCGCGATCCTCGAGGCCGAGAACCAGCTCCTCGAGGTCTCGTTCGGCGAGGTCTTCACCGCCGCGGTGGAGCGGGCGCTCCTCGCCGGCGACCGGCGTGAGGCCGCGCTCGCGGCCGGCGAGGCCGCCGCCGCCGCCGAGCTCGACGTCGCCGGCTTCGTGGGCACGGGCTACGGCCGCGCCCGCCTCCCGTTCCCGCGCGACTGCATCCGCAGCGAGATCCTGTGCCACGGGCTCGGGGCCCACGCGATGCTGCCGCGCACCCGCACCGTGCTCGACATCGGCGGCCAGGACACCAAGGCGATCCAGATCGACGACAACGGGCTGGTCACCTCCTTCCAGATGAACGACCGGTGCGCCGCCGGCTGTGGCCGCTACCTCGGCTACATCGCCGACGAGCTGTCGCTCGGTCTGCACGAGCTCGGCCCGCTGGCGCTCACGGCGCGACGCCCCGCGCGCATCACCTCGACGTGCACGGTCTTCGCGGGCACCGAGATCCGCGATCTGCTCTCGGTCGGAGAGAAGCGGGAGGACGTGCTCGCCGGGCTGCACCGCGCCATCGTCACGCGCGCCATGAGCTTGCTCGCTCGCTCGGGCGGCGTGAGCGAGGAGCTGACCTTCACCGGCGGCGTGGCCCGCAACCCGGCCGCGGTCGCGGCGCTCCGCGACATGGTCGAGGCCCACTACGGCGCCCGCACCATCAACGTCCACCACGACTCGATCTACACCGGCGCGCTGGGCGCGGCGCTCTTCGCCACGCGCGGTGTGCCCGCGGCCGATCTGCCAGACGGAAAGGAGTGCACCGGATGCAGCGCCTGACCACGTGCGGCATCGACGTCGGCTCGAGCGCGATCAAGGTGGCCGTGCTGGACGATGACGGCGACGGCACGAGCGCGCTGCGGGCCACCTACCTCGAGCGCATCCGCCGCCGCGATCCGCGCGCCGTCCTGAAGAGCGCGTTCGCCGCCGCGCTCGAGGCCGCGCGCGCGGAGGAAGGCGAGCTGGCCTACATCGCCTCGACCGGCGACGGCGACGTCGCCGACGGCGTGCGCACCGGCCACTTCTACGGCATGACCTGCCACGGCCGCGGCGCGGTCTTCCTCGAGCCCGGCGCCCGCTCGGTGCTCGACGTCGGCGCGCTGTGGGCGCGAGCGATCGTGATCGACGCCCGCGCCCGCGTGCTCGCGTCGCGCATGACGTCGCAGTGCGCGGCCGGCACCGGGCAGTTCATCGAGAACATCGCGCGCTACCTCGGCGTGCGCCTCGACGAGATCGGCGCGCTGTCGCGCACGGCCGCGCGACCCGAGCCGGTGTCGGGGATCTGCGCGGTCCTGGCGGAGACCGACGTGATCAACATGGTCTCGCGCGGCGTGTCGACGGCGGAGATCCTGCGCGGCATCCACGAGTCGGTCGCGATCCGCCTCGCCAAGCTCCTGCGCTCCGCCAAGGGGCAGAGCCCGGTGCTGGTGACCGGCGGCCTGGCCCAGGACGAGGGCCTCCTGGCCACCCTGCGCGAGCGCCTCGCCGAGAGCGGGGCCGAGATCCAGGTGGTGAGCCACCCGCTCTCGGTCCACGCCGGCGCGATCGGCGCCGCGCTGTGGGCCGCCTTCCGCCACCGCAAGCTCGCCGAGGCATCGAGCCACGCGCCGCGCGCGGTGGACGTCTTCAGGTAGGTCGGCCATGGCGACGACCTCGATCGACCGCGACGCCACGGCCAGCCGCATCCACGACTGGAACGAGAAGGATCGGCGTGGCCCGGTCCTGCGCAAGCGCCCGGGCCTGCTCGACGAGACCCTGCGCGACGGGTTGCAGTCCCCGGCGGCCCGCGATCCCCGGCTCGAGGACAAGCGCGCGCTCGTGCGGCTCATGTCGCGCCTGGGCATCGACGCGGTCGACCTCGGCTTGCCGGGCGCCGGGCCGCGGGCGCAGGCCGACGTCCTCGCGCTCCTGCGCACCATCGTCGACGAGCGCTTGCCGATCCGGGCCAACTGCGCGGCCCGCACCGTGCTCGCCGACATCACGCCGGCGATCGAGGTGAGCCAGCGCGTCGGCGCGTCGATCGAGGTCTCGGTGTTCATCGGCTCGAGCCCGATCCGCGCGGTCGCCGAGGGCTGGCACCTCGACCAGCTCGTCGCGCACACGCGCACCGCGATCACCGCCATCGTCGCGGCCGGTCTGCCGGCGACGTTCGTCACCGAGGACACCACGCGCAGCCACCCGGCCACGCTCGATCGGCTGTTCCGCACGGCGATCGAGAGCGGTGCCAGCCGCCTCGTGCTCTGCGACACCTGCGGGCACGCGACGCCTGACGGTGTGCGGAACCTCGTCGCGTTCACGCGTGGCTTCCTGCGGGCCCTCGACGTCGACGAGCGCGTGCAGGTCGACTGGCACGGGCACAACGATCGAGGTCACGCGCTGACCAACGCGCTCGTCGCGCTGGAATGGGGGGTCGACCGCGTGCACGGGTGCGGGCTCGGGATCGGCGAGCGCACCGGCAACACCCCGATCGACCTGGTGCTGCTCAACCTGCACCTCCTCGGCGTGCTGGACCCGTCGCGCCACGATCGTCACGCGCTCGTCGAGTACGTCGAGCGCGTGAGCGCGGCCACCGGCGTCCCCATCCCGGCGTCGTATCCGCTCGCCGGTCGCGACGCGTTCCGCACGGCGACCGGGGTCCATGCGGCCGCGGTGGCCAAGGCCAGAGCGGTGGGCGATCTCGACCTCGCCGACCGCGTGTACTCGTCGGTGCCGGCGCACGCGTTCGGGCGCGAGCAGGAGATCGCCGTCGGCCACTACAGCGGTCGCGCCAACGTCGTCTGGTGGCTCCGCCAACACGGGTACGAGGCGCGCCCCGAGCTCGTCGCGCGGGTCCTCGAGCACGCCAAGGGCCAGGACCGGATCCTGGCCGACGAGGAGCTGCATGCGCTCGCCCGCGGGTGAGGTGGCGTCGCCGGCGCTCGTGACCGTGACGCTCACGGTCAACGGCGATCGGGTGACCGCGGCGGTTCCGCCGTCGCGCACGCTGCTCGAGCTCTTGCGTGACGGCCTGCGCCTGACCGGGACCAAGCAGGGCTGCGACGCGGGCGACTGCGGCGCCTGCACGGTCCTCGTCGATGGCGAGCCCGTGCTCGCCTGTCTGCTCCTCGCCGTTGCCAGTGACGGCCGGCGGGTCGAGACGGTCGAGTCGCTCGCGCGCGGCGGCACGCTGTCACCGCTGCAGGACGCGTTCGTCCGGCACGGCGCCACCCAGTGCGGCTTCTGCACGCCGGGGATGCTGATGAGCGCGACGGCGCTGCTCGCGCGGGTGTCCTGCCCGGATCGTGCGCAGGTGCGCGCGGCGCTGGCGGGCAACCTGTGCCGGTGCACCGGGTACACCAAGATCGTGGACGCCGTCGTGGCAGCGGGCGAGCGTTGTGGCGAGCCCGACGAGGAGCCCGGGCGGTGACCGGGATCGGCGAGCGCGTGCCGAGCCCGCGCGCGTACGACGCGGTCACCGGGCGCACGTGCTTCACCGACGATCTCGCGCTCCCGGGCATGCTGCACGCCCGGCTGGTGCGCAGCCCACACGCTCACGCGCGCATCGTCGCGATCGACACCACGCGCGCGCTGGCCATGGCCGGCGTGCACGCCGTGATCACCGGGCGCGATCTGCCGGTGCGGTACGGGATCATCCCGTGGACGCAGGACGAGTACCCGCTCGCGCTCGAGAAGGCGGCGTTCGTCGGCGATCCGGTGGCGTGTGTCGCCGCGATCGACGAGGCGACCGCCGCCCGCGCCGCCGCGGCCGTGCGCATCACGTGGGGCGTGCTGCCCCACGTGCTCGATCCCGAGGCCGCGCTCGGTCCGGGCGCGCCCCAGGTCAACGAGGCGGCGCGCCACGGCAACATCACCAAGTCGGTCCAGCTCGCGTTCGGCGACGTCGAGGGCGAGCTCGAGCGGAGCGAGGTGGTCGTCGAGGGCGTGTACGGGTTCCACGGCACGACCCACGCCGCGCTCGAGCCGCACTGCGCGATCGGGGTCTGGGAGCCGCAGGGCATGCTCACGGTGACGAGCACGACCCAGGTCGCGCATTACCTCCACCGCGAGCTCGCGCGCGTGCTCGGGCTCCCGGAGGACCGCGTGCGCGTGATCCAGCCGCCGCTGGGCGGCGCGTTCGGTGGCAAGAGCGAACCGTTCGAGCTCGAGTTCTGTGTCGCCAGGCTGGCGATGATCACCGGCCGGCCGGTCAAGCTGCGCTACACGCGGGAGGAGGTGTTCTACGCTCACCGCGGTCGGCATCCGATGCGGATGCGCGTGCGGCTGGGCGCGACCCGCGACGGCACGCTCACCGGCTGCGATCTCCACACCCTCATCGACGGCGGCGCCTACGCCTCGTTCGGGCTGGTGACCACGTACTACGCCGGCCAGCTCGTGACCGCGCCGCTCAGGCTCCGCGCCTTCCGCCTCGATTCGACCCGGGTCTACACCAACAAGCCGGCATGCGGGCCCAAGCGCGGGCACGGCAGCGTCCAGCCGCGCTTCGCCTTCGAGGTCTCCGTCGACAAGCTGGCCGAGCGCCTCGACCTCGATCCGATCGAGCTGCGCCGGCGCAACGCGCTCGAGGCCGGCGAGCGGACGGTGAACGAGCTGCTCGTCCGATCGATCGGCTTCCGCGAGTGCCTCGACCGCGTCGAAGCGGCGAGCGAGTGGAAGCGCAAGTGGCGTCGCCTGCCGTTCGGCCGCGGCGTCGGCGTCGCCGGTTCGTTCTACATCAGCGGCACCAACTACCCCATCTACCCGAACCCCATGCCGCAGAGCGCGGTGCAGCTCAAGGTCGATCGTTCGGGGCGCGTCACGGTGTACTCGGGCGCGAGCGAGATGGGCCAGGGCGTCACCGCGATGCTCGCGCTGGTCGCGGCCGAGGAGCTGGGCGTCGAGCTCGCCGCCGTTCGGGTCGTGCTCGGCGACACCGATCTCACGCCCGTCGACCTCGGCGGGTACTCCAGCCGCACGACGATGATGGCCGGCAACGCATGCCGTCGCGCCGCGCGCGAGCTGGCCGGGCGCATCCGCGCCGCGGTGGCCGGAGAGCCCGTCACCGGCGTCGACGCGTTCCGCCTCGCCGAGGCGCGGCTCGGACCGCTCGTCGGCGTCGGCCACTACGACACGCCGACGGACAACCACGGCGCCTACCGCGGTGGCACGATCGGCGCCTCGCCCGCCTACTCCTTCACGGCGCACGTCGCCGAGGTCTCGGTCGACGTGGAGACCGGGAAGGTGACGGTCGAGCACGTGTGGGCAGCGCACGACGCCGGGCGGGCGCTGAACCCGATGCTGGTCGAGGGGCAGATCGAGGGCAGCGTGTACATGGGCCTGGCCGAGGCGCTCTTCGAGGAGCACGCGTTCCACGCGAGCGGCTTGCACCGTGGTCCGTCGCTGCTCGACTACCGGCTGCCGACGGCGCTCGACATCCCCGAGCTCAGCGCGCTCCTCGTCGAGACGGCCGACCCCGAGGGTCCATACGGCGCCAAGGAGGCCGGAGAGGGGCCGCTGCACCCTTCGCTCCCCGCGATCGCCAACGCGATCCACGACGCCGTCGGTGTCCGTCTCGACGCGCTGCCGTTCACACCGGCGCGCGTGCTGGCCGCGCTCGTCAGCGCACGACGGCGAGGGCGGCCTGGCCGGGGCGTGGGGAGGCGAGCGCCGCCGCCATCGCGGTGACCCAGCGCTGCTCGAAGTGGCCGATGCGCGCCTCGAGTTGCGCGGCGTGGACGCCGGCGGGGAGGCCGGCGGCGTGGAGGCCGCGGTGCACCTTCTTCACGACGGCGATGTCCTGATCGGTCGTGCGTTCGAAGGCCTGCTTGCGCAGGTCGCGCAGTGGGGCGCCGCGCACGGGCTCGTCGTAGCTGCGCACGAAGAGACGCAGCTTGCCGGGCGCGACCGGGTCGACGCGGATGTACGTGAGGTCGACGGGTGTGAGGACCGGGATGAGGTTGGGGAAGATGCATCCGAAGCGGATGCGCGCGTTCGCCGGATCCTCACCGGGCGGGACGTACGCCGGGTTGATGCCGGCCCACGTGTACGCGCCGTGCGGCTCGAGGGTGGTGACGCCGGTGCCGGCCTGGAGCAGATCGGTGAGCACGTCGTGCACGACCGGGATGTGGTAGCCGTCGTTGGCGTTCTCGACGAAGAGCTTCCAGTTGGCCTCGACCTCGTAGGTGAGCTCCCAGGCCAGCGGCCACGCCTCGACGCCGGCGGCGGCGACGTGCTCGCCCAGCGCGCCCGTCCAGGTCGCGAGCGGCGGCGCGTCGGGATCGAGGCAGGCGAAGACCAGCGGCCCGACGGTCTCGACGCGGATCGGGATGAGGCCCATCGTCGACAGGTCGCAGCCCGCGCCCGTGGCGGAGACCGCAAACTCCTCGCGGAACGGCACGCCGACGAGACGGCCGTCGTGGCCGTAGCTCCAGCCGTGGTAGGGGCACTGCAGCTGCTTCTCGCAGCGGCCCTTGCCCTCGACGAGCTGCGCGCCGCGGTGGCGGCAGGCGTTCAGGTAGCCGCGCAGCTCGCCGCGCTCGCGCTCGCGCAGGACGACGACCGGCGTCTGGCCGATCGTCGCCGCGACGTAGTCGCCGCGCTCGCGCAGATCGCCCAGGTCGGCGACGTGGACCCAGGCGCGGCCCCAGATCGCCGCCTCCTCGGCGTCGAACACCGCCGGCGAGATGAACGCGCGCGGCGGCAAGAGCCGTCCGGGCGCGAGCGGGGAGAGATCGATGCCGTCAATCTGCGGAGTCGGCTGCGGCGTCTGCGGAAGCGCGGGCATGGCGGGGCTCCTTCGTGAGGGGTGACGCGCCGCGGTCGGCGAGGGCGGTCATCGACGGCGCCAGCTCCTCGAGCGTGGCGCCGACCTCCTCGGCGAAGCGGCCGCGGGCCACGCCGAGCAGGAGGTGACAGATGCCGGAGAGCGCGATGGTGCGGAACTCCTCGAGGCTGCAGCCGCCGGTCCCCCAGTGGAGGAACGCCGCCATGTACTGCGCCCACATGTGCCCGGCGACGACGCGCGGGTCGGCCCACGACGCGAGCTGGCCGGCGTCGCGCGCCGCGGTCAGGTTCGCGGTCATGAGCGCGACGAAGCCGAGCTCGGTGCGCTGCCGGATCGGCCGCGCCTCGGGCGAGATCATGAACAGCGGGATGAGCCGCCGGTAGAAGTCGGGCGCGTCGGCGATCATCGCCATGCCGGTGTCGAAGCCGAGCAGCGCGCGCCCGAAGAAGGTCGTGTCGGCCGGCACCGCGCGCGACGCGACGCGCTCGACCGACTCGGCCATGGCCGCCGCGAGGATCGCGTCCTTGCCGCCGAACAGGTTGTAGAGCGTGGGCACGGACACGCGCGCCGCCTGGGCCAGGTCGCGCATCGTCAGGCCGTCGTAGCCGTGCTTCGCGAGCTGCGTGCGTGCCGCCGCGAGGATGCGCGCGCGCCGTTCGGACTTGTGCTCGTCGAGGAGGCCCATCTTGAACGTGTTATGAATCTATAACACGTTAAACTTCTGGCAAGGGCTGTGTCGGAACTATCTGGAATTGCGAGAACAATCGGACGATGTCGAAGCCGCCCAGGCTCCTGACGGTGGGCGGGCGAAGGTAGCGGGTCGAGGTCGGCGTCCGGTCGATGACCGCGAGCACGCCGCCGAGCTGGAGCACCGCCTGCGCGCGGGTGCCGTCGAGGTAGACCATCTCGGCCTCACCGCTCGCGCCCGGCGACAGATCGAGCACGAGCTCGAGGAAACGCCCCGGCGGTCGTGTCTTCGCGTCGTCCTTGACCAGGCTGTAGTCGCCCCGGCGCAACACGAGCCAGCGCGCGCGCGCGAGCGCGACCGGCGCGCCGGCGATCCCGGCGGCGAAGCGCGCCAGCTCGTCCCAGAGCGGATCAACGCGCAGCGTGTCGTTGTAGCCGTGGCGGCCGCGATCGGCGAGCGCGTACGGCGTGAGCCCGGCCGCCGTGAGCCGCGCGCGCAGCTCCGTCACCGTCGTGTCGTCGATCGCGGCGGGCACGAGCGCGATCGGCACCTCCGACGCCGTCATCATCTCGCGGAACGCCGGCGGCGTGTGCGCGTCGGCGAGGTAGGGCGCGAGCATCAGCGGTACCAGCCGGCGAGCGAGACGCGCGCACCCTGCGTCACCTCGCGCACCTGGTGGAGCGAGGTCTCCGACACGTCGAACAGGACGAGCCGGTTGCCGCGGTGCTCGATGATCCCCGCCGGTTCGGTCGCGACGATCTCGCCGTCGGCGTCGACGTGGCAGCGGAACAGCTCGAGCTCGCCGCCCTCGCACTGGCCGTCGCCGGTGAGGTACGCCGCGAACGCGAGCTGCCGTCCCAGATCGCGGCGGCCGTCGGTGTGAGGCAGGAGGTAGCTGCCGGCGACGTAGCAGTAGCTCCGCACCTCGACCGTGCGCACCGCCTTGCCGGTGATCGCGCGCACCGCCGCCAGCATGTCGGGCGCCGCCATCGCGGCCCCGAACGCGACGAGGTTCGGCTCGACGAGCTTGGGGCCCGACGCGAAGCAGTCGACGATCTCGCTGTGCTCCGCGGCGAGCGGCTCGCGCGGGATCGCGTCGCGCAGGACGGCCAGGCGCATCTCGTTCACCATGCCGTCGATGACGACGTGCGGGAACGGCGCGGCCGCGCGCCACGCCGCCGCCAGGGCAGGCACGTCCCAGGCGGCGACCTCGAGCTGCACGCGGACCGCCGGCGCGCTAGTGCGCGACGCCGCCGAGGCCGAGGTAGAGGAGCAGCGGCACCAGCACGGCGACGAGCGCCTCGCCGGCGATGAGGCCCGACGCGAACGGCACCAGGTACGGCCCCGCCGTCTTGGGATCGGCCTTCTTCCAGATGGTGCCGATCACGCCGCCGATGAACATCGTGGCGATGACCATGAACGGCACCAGGATGCCGATGCCGATGCCGGTCGGCGACGGCACGTACGGCTTGAGCTCCTTCTTGCTCTCGAGGACCGTGAACAGCACGCCGAGCGCGCTGAAGATGAGCAGCACCCAGAGCGCCGACTTCGGCAGGGCGTCGAAGCCGCCCTTGAGGAAGCCGGCGAAGAGCGCCCACTTCTGCGAGATCGCGCTCGACAGGTTGGGCCCGCCGACCTCGCCGTAGGTATCGACCAGCGCGGGGTAGACGAGCGACACCGCCATGGCGCCGATCGGCACGGCGAGGAGCTGCGCCCACGTGAGCGAGCGGGGCGTCGAGCCGATCACGTCACCGGCCTTGTAGTCCTGGATGATCGCCTCCGACGACACGGCGATCGTGCCGGTCGTGCCCGACGACACCATGTTGGCCGTGATGTTGCCGGGCGCGATGATCGCGAAGAGGCCCTGCATCATGTTCGACAGCGCGCTGATCGGGCCCCAGTTGGTCTCGCCCAGGACGCGCAGGCCCACGAGCATGAGCGGCAGGGAGAGGACGATCGCGACCAGCGTCATCCACACCGGCATGTCGAGGAGCGACGCCTGCACGACGCACAGCGCGACGGCGCAGACCACGACGCCGCCGCCGACCCACGCCAGCGGGAACTCGCCGCCGTCGAGCTTGGCGCCGCGCAGGCTCCGGAAGGTGTCGATGATGAGCCGCCAGCGGAGCGCCAGCGCGGTGAGGCCGCCGGCGACGAGCATGCCGGTCGCCGGCCACATCACCCAGAAGAGGATGTCGTTGCGCTTGGCGCCGCTCGGCAGCTCGCCGTACTTCACGAGCAGCCAGGGCGCGATGATCCAGGCGAGCACGCCGCCGACCATCATCCACACGTTGATGCGGAGGCCGATGATCATGCCGGAGCCGACGCTGAGCAGGCTGTAGTAGACGCCGACGTACAGCTTGCCGAGGACGATGCCGCCGACCACGCCGGTCGCCATCCACGCGTCGTCGAGCCACTTGAACATGTACGCCTCCTTGCGCAGGAGCATCAGGAGGGCGGACGCGAAGAGGCCCAGCGCCAGGGCGATGGCGGCGTTCTTGGCCTGCGCGATGAGCTTGGGATCCATGTCCTTGCCGCGCGGCGGATCGAGGACGATGAGGGTCTCGGCGGCGGCGAGACCGTCGGCGTAGGGCAGCTTCTCCTCGACGATGAAGTGGCGGCGGAGCGGCACCGCGAGGAGCACGCCGAGCGTGCAGGCGGCCCACAGCCAGAGGAACGACTTCCACCACGTGAGCTCGAGGTGGAAGCCGAGCTCCGGGTTGCGCCGCAGGATGTCGAACGCGCCGAGGAGCACGCACATGAACGCGGTCTGCGCGGCGCTCGTGCCGGCGGTCTGGACGATGTTGTTCTGCCACCGGTCGTAGCCGGTCTTGAGCATCAGGTTGAAGAGCGACAGGAAGACGAAGCCGAAGAACGCGGCGACGACGCTCAGGTTGGGGCCGAAGCCCAGCTTGAGCACGATGTACGGGTACGACGCGCCCATGAGCGCCGCGACGAGGACGCTCGCGACGATCGTGTGGACGGTCAGCTCCCCGCGAGGCGGTCGGCTGGCGGGCATCACCGGGTCATTCACGCCGGTGGCATATCACGGGATGAGTCGCCTTCGGGCCCCGGCGGTGGCGGCGCCGGAGGCTTCGGCGGTGGCCTCGACGGGCAGCGGGCCACGAACCAGGCGCCGTAGCCCATGAGCGCGGCGGCCAGCGCGATGATCCACCACGCCGGCTGCCGCCAGAAGATCATGTAGGCCAGGCTCGCCAGCATCGAGCCCCAGGCCACGAGCTTGCCGCGCAGCGGGATGACGCGATGCTCCTTCCAGTCGCGCAGCCCCGCGCCGAACATCCGGTGCTGGAGCAACCACGCCTCGAGGCGTGGCGAGCTGCGCGAGAACGAGCCCAGCGCGAGCAGCATGAACGGCGTCGCCGGCACCACCGGCAGGATGATCCCGGCCACGCCCAGCCCGAAGAACGTCCACCCCAGCGCGAGGTAGACCCAGCGGACGGGCGCGATGGCCATCTGCGGAGTCTAGCGGCGGATCGAGCTGGCGTGCGCCGTCGCCGCCAGCTGCGCGCGCGCCGCCGCGATCGCCGCCTCGATCATCCGGTCCTGCTCGCCGGCGTCGGCCCAGCGCGCCTGGATCTCCGGGGCCAGCGTGTCGATCGGGTCGTAGTAGAGGAAGAAGCCGGGCTTCACCGACGGCGCGGCCCACACGCTCACGCCGGTGTCGCGATCGTAGTGCTCGAACGAGTGCACCACGCGCTTGCCGCCGCCGCCGGGCGCGTCGCACACGAACGTGGGCGTCTGGAAGCCCGCGGTCACGCCGCGCACGGCCTTCTCGAGGTCGATCGCCGTCTGCACCGTCGTGCGCAGATCCTCGACGCCCTTCACGAGGTCGTGCACGTAGACGTAGTACGGCTGCACGTTGCAGAAGCCGAGGCGCTTCACCAGCTGCTGCATCACCGGCACGGTGTCGTTGACCCCGCGCTGGAGGACGGCCTGGTTGCGGACGATGATGCCGCGCTCGTGGAGGCGATCGAGGCCGGCGCGGGTGATCGCCGTGATCTCGTTGGGGTGGTTGAAGTGCGTGTGCAGCACCACCTCCTTGTGGAGGCGGCGGCCCTTCTCGACCACGCGGGTGAGCGCGTCGACCCAGTCGTCGTCGGTGAGGAGCTTCATCGGCATCACCGCCGGCCCCTTGGTCGCGAAGCGGATACGGCGGATGTGGTCGATGTCGAGCAGCGTGTCGCCGATGAGCGAGATCTGCCGCGCCTTGAGCTGGTAGCTGTCGCCGCCGGAGACGACGATGTCCTCGAGCTCGGGCCGCTCGCCGATGTAGCGGAAGGCGCGGGCCCAGCGGTCCTCGGTCGCCTTGAGCGAGACCTTCTCGACCTCGTCGGTGTCGATGCCGACCGCGTAGCTGCGCGTGCAGAAGCGGCAGTAGACGGGGCAGGTGTCGAGGGCCAGGAACAGCGCCTTGTCGGGATAGCGGTGGGTCAGCCCCGGCACCGGCGCGTCGGCCTGCTCGTGCAGCGAGTCGAGCGTGAGCTTGGGGTGATCGGGCAGGAGCCGCGACGCCACCGGCACGAACTGCCGGCGCAGCGGATCGGCGTACGGCTCGGTCCAGTCGATGAGCGACAGGAGGTACGGCGAGACCCGGATCGACATGGGCGCGCGCTGGAAGCCGAGCGCGACGTCGTCGTAGAACGACTGCGGGACCAGGTCCTGAACCGCGGCGAGCAGCTTCTGCGGGTTGGTGATCGAGTTCTTCGCCTGCCAGCTGTGATCGAGGAACGTGGCCTCGTCGATCCCGCGGTACGCCGGGATGCGCTGCCAGAACGGCCCGTCGAGGAGGTGGCGATAGGCGAGGGTCGCCGGATCGACCGGCGGCTTGAGGTGGACGACAGGCTCCTCACTCGGAGCGCTGCGACCGATGGTCTTGAGCGTGTCCATGATGGTCTCGACTTCCTGGAGTTGACCAGACGACTCTGATCGTCAGGGGCGGATCGTCCTGCGACTCGGCCGCCGACGGCCTCGCTCAGGACGAGCGGATGGCATCAGCTCCGCGCCACGTCCGGGAAGTGAGGGACGTTGCCGTCCAGGTACCACATTCGATCACCTTACCATCGTCGTGGTGTAATCGGGAGGCCTTGCTTCGCGCCTCCCCCCCGAGCACGCCCTGGTCGCTGGCCACCGCGATCTTGCTGCTCGTGATCGGCACGTGGGGCGCCATCCAGGCCGGGCTGTCGGGCGCGGATTTCATGGACGATCTCGACCAGCCGCTGCCGGCGCTCGCCGCGTCGCCGCCGATCGTCGTTCCGCCGCCCACGCCGCCGCTGGCCGAGCGCGTCGTCATCGTCATCATCGACGGCCTCCGCCTCGACGTGTCGCGCCAGCTCCCGTTCCTGAACGAGCTGCGCGCCCGGGGCGTCGACGGTCGGGCGCGCGCCCAGTACCCGACGTTCTCGCGTCCCGGCTACGTGAACATCCTCACCGGGGTGCCGCCCGCGCACTCGGGCGTGCGCACCAACCGCTTCCGGTGGCCGGTCCGCGTCGACTCGTTGATGGACCGGATTCGCGACGCGTCGACCCCCGAGCGCCCGCTGCGCACCGGCTTCGCCAGCGACTACGACCCGATGCCGCGGCTCTTCCTGCGGCCGCGCGCGTTGCCGCTCCACGAGGACTTCGAGGTCGACCTCACGCTCATGGACGAGACCACGGCGGAGGCGTGGCGGCGCGCGATCCACAGCGAGCTCGAGGGCGACTTCGACGATCCGCGCTACGCGCCGTGGCCGGGCGGCTTCCGCGAGGCGGCGCGCGGCGTGATCGCGGCGGACGACACGCTGGCGGTCCTGCTCATCGGCGCCGTCGACGCGGCCGGGCACGAGTACGGCGGGCTCGAGCCCGAGTACCTCGCGGCGGCGTTCGACGTCGACGCGGCGCTGCGCGCGTCGGTGGCCGGCCTCGATCTCACGCGCGACGCGATCATCGTCGTCGCCGATCACGGGCACACCGACCGCGGCGGCCACGGCGGCCTCGAGCCCAGCGTGGTCGACGTGCCGTTCGTCCTCTCCGGCGCCGGCGTGGTGCCCGGCGCGGTCGTCGACGTCGACCTGATGGACGTGGCGCCCACGGCGGCGGTGCTGCTCGGGGTGGCGGCGCCCGGCCACGGGCTGGGCAAGGCGGCGCTGCCGGCGCTGCGCGTCGCGCCCGAGGCGGCGGCGCGGATCGCGGCCATCGACGAGGCGCGGGTCAGGACCAACCGCGCGATCGTCGACCGCGAGCTCGGCGGCGAGCGCACCGCGCGGCTGGGCAAGCGCGCGCTGCGCGTGGCGATCGTCCTGGCGCTCGCGGCGGCGGCGATCTTCCTGGCCCTGTGGCTGCGCCTGCGCGGGGGCATGCGGCTGGACCTCAAGGTGATCGGCGTCGGCGCGCCGGCGTTCTTCATCGTCTACTACACCCTCATCGGCGTCCTCGGCGAGCGCTTCAGCCCGTCGCTCTTGCCGGCGCGCGGCCACATCGCGTGGGAGCTCTTGAAGTACGGCGCGATCGGCTCGGCGGTGCACATCGCCGTCGGCTGGCTCGCGCTGCGGCGGCGCATGGTCCTGTCGGAGCGGCTGGCGGCGGCCAACGGCATCGCGTGGCTGGGCCTCATGTTCGCGATGGTGCCCGCCGGCCTGTTCTGGGCGTTCTTCCCGGCGCCGTACGTCGAGGTGCCCGGGCCGCGGCTCCTGGTCTTCATCCCGGCCGTGAAGGTCGCGATCGCCTGTTACACCGTCGCGGTCGCGCTCTCGCTCCTGCTCGAGGTCATCGTGTTCTTCTCGCGCGCGATCGATCCGCGCGTCCGGGTCATCCGCCTCGAGCGCGCGATCGAGAAGGCGCGCGCCCAGGCCGAGAAGAGCGACGATTCCAGGCGGTGATCGATCCGACGCCGCCGGTCAGCGCTTGCGCAGCGGCAGCGGGGCGGTGGAGTCGCCGGTGACGTGGGTGCGGAGCGCGGCCGCGTCGTGGTCGCACTCGCTGCCCCTGTCGGCGGTGATCTGCGCGCGCATGGCGTTGGTGTGGTCGATCCAGGTGGCGCGGACCTCCGGGTCGACCCCGTGGGCCAGGAGGACGTCCTCGAGGATCTTGCGGCGGCGGTCGAACTGGCCGCCGAGGATGGCGTGCTTGGCGTGGGCCTCGCGCATCGTCATGCCGGTGTACGGGATGCTCGCGCCGAGCATGCGCGCGGCCAGCTCGTACTCCTTGTCGATCAGGCGCTGCTTGTCCTTGCCGGCGAAGTGGAAGCCGATCATCACGTCGGCGAAGACGCGATCGTAGAACTCGACGATGACGGCGCGCAGCCGCTCGGGGCCGATCCTGTCGAAGAGCGAGCTCATGAGGCGCTGGGGAGGGCGGCGACGGCCGCGACGCGTTCTACCGTCACCTCCACGCCCGTCAAGGCCGCCGTGCCGCTCAGGAGGTCGACGAAGCCGGCGTCGGTGACGTCGTTGGCCGACACGCCGGCGTGGGCGCTGGCGACCTGCGTCCGCGTGCCCGGGCGGCCGTGGCCCCAGCCGTGGGGCAGGGACACGACGCCGGGCATCATCTCGTCGGAGACCTCGGCGGGGACGGTGACCTCGCCGACGCGCGAGGCGAGGCGCACGGGGTCGCCGTCGGCGATGCCGCGCGCGGCGGCGTCCTGCGGATGGACGAGCAGCGTGCAGCGCGGCTTGCCCTTCACCATGCGCGCGCTGTTGTGCAGCCACGAGTTGCAGCTGCGCAGGTGGCGGCGCCCGACGAGGAGGAGCCCGCCGTCGCCGGCCGCGGCGCGCGCCGTCCACTCGGCGAGGCGGCGATCGAGGCGCGGCAGATCGGCCGTGTACGCCGCGGGCGTGAGCTTCACGCGCTTGTCGCGCGTGTTCAGCCGGCCGGGCAGGCGCGGCTCGAGCGGCCCGAGGTCGAGACCGTGTGGCGCCGCGCGCAGCTTGGCCAGCGAGAGCCGGTACGAGCCGGTGCGCAGGCCGAGCTCGAGCACGGCCTCGGGGGCGAGCGCGCGGAGCGCCGTGCGGGCGGCCCGGGAAGCGAGCGCGCCGAGCGGTCCGCCCGGCAGGTACCAGCGCGCGGCGAGCTCGGCGTAGATCTCCCAGTCGTGGCGCTGGTCGGGGCCGCGCTCGAACACCGGGGGCGCGTACTTGGCGACGTTGCGCACCGAGAAGCCGGCGAACGCGACGTCGTAGTGCGAGTGCTCGAGCGGCGAGGTCGGCGGCAGGATGACGTGGGCGAAGCGCGTGGTCTCGTTGATGTACGGATCGACCGAGACCATGAAGTCGAGCGTGGGCAGGAGCTGCTCGAGGCGCGGGCCGCCCGGCGCCGAGAGCACGGGGTTGCCGGCGCTGGTGATGAGCGCGCGCACCTGGCCCCGTCCTGGCGTCTCGATCTCCTCGGGCAACGTCACGATCGGCAGCTCGCCGCCGAACTCCGGCAGGCCGCTCACCCGGCTCCTCCAGCGCGCGTGGCCGCCGTCGAAGCCGAGGCGGCGCGCGAGCGGGATGAGATCGACCGCCGGCGTCGTGAACATGAGGCCGCCGGGCTCGTCGAGCCGTCCGGTGACCACGTTGACGGCCCAGCAGAGCCACGCGGCGAGGCCGCCGAGCTCCTGCGTGCAGACGCCGAGGCGGCCGTAGAAGACGGGGCGCTGCGCGGCGGCGAAGGCGCGCGCGAGCGTGCGCACGTCGTCGGCGCTGACGCCGGTGGCGGCGGCGGTCGCCTCGGGCGGGTACTTCGCGGCGATGGCGCCGAGCTCCTCCAGGCCGTCGGTGTAGGTCCGCGCGCGCCCGGGACGGACGAGGTTCTCGGCGTAGAGCACGTGCAGGAACGAGAGCAGGAACGCGGCGTCGGTGCCGGGGCGGATGAAGAGGTGGCGGTCCGCGATCTCGGCGGTCTCGGTGCGGCGCGGATCGATGACGGTGACGGTGCCGCCGCGTGCGCGGATGGCCTTGAGCCGGCCCTTCACGTCGGGCGCGGTCATGATGCTGCCGTTCGAGACCAGCGGGTTGCCGCCGAGGACGATCATGTGGTCGGTGCGATCGATGTCGGGCACCGGCATGAGCAGCTGGTCGCCGAACATGAGGAGCGCGGCGAGCATGTGCGGCAGCTGATCGACCGAGGTCGCCGAGAAGGCGTTCTTCGTGCCGAGCTTTCGCAGGAAGACCTGGCCGTGCATCATGAGGCCGAGGTTGTGGACGGTCGGGTTGCCCTGGACGACGGCGATCGCGTCGGGGCCGTGGGCGGCGCGTACGTCGCGCAGCCGGCGGACGACGAGGTCGAAGGCCTCGTCCCACTCGAGCTCGCGCCACGAGCTGCCCTCGCGCAGGACCGGGCGCTTCAGGCGATCGGGATCGTGATGGACGTCGGCGAGGGCGGTCGCCTTGGGGCAGATGTAGCCGCGCGAGAAGGGATCCGCGTCGTCGCCGCGGATCGAGACGACCTGGTCACCGTCGACCTCGATGGCGACGCCGCAGGTGGCCTCGCACAGGGAGCAGCTGCGATAATGGGTCGTCGTCATGGCCCCGGAGTCTACCAGCCCGCTCGGGCTCGACGATCTCCATCGCCTGCACCCGTGGCCGGCGCGGTACGGCGACGGGAAGAAGCTCGAGTACCTGTGGCACTTCGAGCTGAAGGCGCCGGTCGCCGAGGTCTGGCGGATCACCGCCGACACGTCGCGGCTCAACCGGGCGCTGGGCACCGCCGAGATGCACTTCGAGGAGCGGGACGGGCAGGTGCGCGGCTGGTCGAAGAACGGCGGCGTGCGCCACGAGTGGCTCGAGGTGCCGTGGAACTGGGTCGCGGGCGAGTGGCTCGAGTCGGTGCGCGTCTACGACCGCGGGTTCATGAAGGTGATGCACGGCGTACAGCGCGTCGAGGCGCTGCCCGGCGGCGGAACGCGCTTCACCGCGTACTTCGGGTTCCTGCCGCGTGGCGCGCTCGGCGCGACCGCGATCAAGCTGGGCTTCCCCGGGCTCGAGAAGGCGTACCGCAAGGTGCTCGCGGAGATCGATCAGCAGCTGGCGGCGGCGGTGACCGTGCCGGCGGCGCTGGTGGTGCCGCCGCCGGTGCTCTCGCCGGAGGCGCGCGCGCGGCTCGACACGATCACCGCCGACCTCATCGCGCAGGGGCTCGATCGCGCGGTGGTCGAGCAGCTCGTGGGCTGGGTGCGCACGGCCGACGACGCCGACCTCGGGCGCATCCAGGTGTGCGAGCGGGCGCGGGCGTGGTCGATCCCCGAGGAGACGCTCCTGCGGGTGTGCCTGCACGCGACGCGCGCGGGGCTGCTCGACCTGTCGTGGGACGTCGTGTGCCCGCACTGCCGCGGCGTCGAGGGGCACGGGCGGCTGGGCGCCCTGCCGGCGGACGCCGGGTGCGCCTCGTGCGCGATCGTGTTCGGGACCGATCGCGAGAACGTCGTCGAGATCACCTTCCGCGTGCACCGCTCGATCCGCGAGGTGCAGGTGCGCGCCTTCTGCAGCGCCGAGCCGGCGCACAAGTCCCACGTGCGCGTGCAGCGCGCGCTCGGGCCCGGCGAGGCGGTGGAGGTGGCGCCGGCGCTCGAGCCGCGGCGGTACCGGATGCGGCTACATGGCGAGGAGCGGTACGGCTACCTCGACGTCGGGGCGGAGGGGGAGGCGGAGATCACCTGGCGCGCGAGCGCGTCCTTCGACGCGGCGCTGCGCGCCTCGCTGGGGACGAACGGGCCCACGCTCGTGCTGGAGAACGATCGCGGCGAGGAGACGCGGTTCGTCCTCGAGGAAGCGCAGTGGTCGGACGTGGCGCTGCGGCCCGGGCGGTTGCTCTCGTTCCAGGAGTTCCGCGACCTGTTCAGCGAGGAGTACCTCGGCGCCGACGTGCAGCTCGCGATCGGCGAGCAGACGATCCTGTTCACCGACATGGTCGGCTCGACCGCGCTCTACGCGTCGCGCGGCGATCCGGCGGCGTTCGTCGAGGTCCGCAAGCACTTCGCCGACGTGTTCGCGCTCATCGCCGAGCACCGGGGCGCCGTGGTCAAGACGATCGGCGACGCCGCGATGGGCGCGTTCAACGATCCGCTCGACGCCGTGCGCTGCGCCCGCGCCATCCACGATCGCTTCCCGCCGGGCTGCACGCATTCGGTCGCGCGCCTGCGCATCTCGCTCAACACCGGCCCGTGCATCGCGGTGAAGCTCAACGCCAACATCGACTACTTCGGCGGCACGGTGAACGTCGCCGCCAAGCTCCAGGCGCTCGCCGAATCGTGGCAGATCGCGATGTCGGCGACGACCTTCGCGGCGCCCGGCGTCGCGGCCTGGCTCGCCGACCAAGGCGCCGCCCTCGAGGACTGCGTCTACCAGAGCAAGGCCCTCACCGACGAGGTGCAGGTGAAGCGCTGGACCGTGTACCTGGGGACGGTGTCAACTTTGACAACTTAAGGGGGGCCCTCCGGAAGTTGTCAAAGTTGACACCGTCCCCAGGGAAGGGGAGGGGTTTCGGGGGGATGCGAGGGTCAGGTGTGGTGGAGGACGAGCTGGTGCACGGTGAGGGTGCGCTCGGCGAAGGCGGCCTCGGAGAAGGCGAGGTAGAGGGACCAGGTGCGGAGGAACGCGTCGTCGAAGCCGAGGGCGCGGACGGCGGCGTGGGAGGCGGCGAAGCGGGTGCGCCAGGCGGCGAGGGTAGGCGGGTAGTCGAGGCCGACGTCGTCGGTGCGCGAGATGCGGAGGCCGGCGGCAGAGGCGGCGGCGCGGATGGCGCCCAGCGACGGGATGTGGGAGCCGGGGAAGACGTAGGTCTGCATCCAGTCGACGGAGCGGCGGTAGGTGTCGTAGCGATCGTCGGGCATCGTGATCGACTGGACGACGGCGCGGCCGCCGCGGGAGAGGCGGGAGGCGACCGTGGCGAAGTAGGTGCGCAGGTAGGCCTCGCCGACGGCCTCGAGCATCTCGCACGAGAGGACGGCGTCGTAGGTGCCGGACGTGTCGCGGTAGTCGCGGAGCGCCACGTCGACGCCGCGCGCGCGGGCGTGGGCCGCCTGCGCGGGCGAGAGGGTGATCGCGTGCACGGAGGCGCCGCGGCGCGCCGCGGCGAGCGCGAGCGCGCCCCATCCGCACCCGAGCTCGAGGACGCGCTCGCCGCCAGCGAGCGCGCCGAGGTCGCAGAGGTGCGCGAGCTTGGCGCGCTGCGCCTCCTCCAGCGTCGCGGCGTCGCGCCAGCGGGCGCACGAGTAGACCAGGTCCTCGTCGAGGAACAGGCGATAGAAGGCGTCGCCGAGGTCGTAGTGGGCGTGGACGTTCTTCGCGCTGCCCCCGCGGTCGTTCCTCTCGCGCCGGTGGCGCCAGCGCGCGATCACGCTCGCCACGCGCGTGAGGCGCGACTCGACCCCCCGCGCCGCGGTCGCGCGCAGGAAGAGGCGGAGCGCGGCGACGAGGTCGTCGGCGTCCCAGTCGCCGGCGACGAAGGCCTCGCCGGCGCCGAGCTCGCCGCGCACCGCGACGCGGGCGAGCGCGCGCCGGTCGCGCACGGCGATGGTCGCGTCGGCGCGCGCGCCGCGGCCGATCGCCACCCGGGCGCCGTCCGGAAGCCGGACGTCGAGCCGCGCGTCGGTCCACGCGCGGCCGCCGCGCACGATGGGCGCGAGCACGGCGCGCGAGATCACGACGGCGGCTCCGTGACGGCGTGATCCGTACCGGGCCGGCGGAACGGCACGCCGCGCGCGTGGGCGAGCAGCGCCTCGCCGTAGATGAGGGCGATCACCTGCAGCGACATCAGCGGATAGCGTACGGCAGCCGCCGCCAGCGCGCGATCGGTCAGCGGCCTCGGGTCGCCGCCCAGGTGCGCGACCAGGACGCGCGTTCCGTCGGGGCGCCGCACGTCCATGCGCACGTCGAGCCGCGCGCCGCCTCCGAAGCGGAAGTCGTACGTCGCCGGTCCGTGGAGGAACGGCGACACGAAGAACACCTTGGCGACGCGGAACGCCGCGGCGCCGTCGCGGCGGTCGTCCAGCGGGTCGTCCAGGCGCTCCTCGGGGCCGAGGACGTAGGTGTGCCGCCCGCCGTAGTTGTTGCGGACCAGCGCGACCACGCTCGCGATCGCGCCCGCGGCGTCGCGCCCGATGAAGAAGCTGACCGGGTTGAAGACGTACCCCGCGCTGCGCAGCCAGGTGACCAGCTCGACCTGCGCCGGCGCCGGCAGGCCGCGCGCCGCGAGCTGGGCCGCGTGCCATCCGGCCAGCGACGTGCGGCCGCCATCATCGTCGTAGTCGCGGTCGCGCAGCGAGAACAGGCGCGCGCGGTTGTAGCCGAAGAGGCCGAGCGACCGGTCGAGCACCGGCAGCTCGTCGAGATCGACGCCGGCCACGAACGCGGGGTAGCGGAACCGTCGCGCGTGCGCGTCGTGGCGCGTGTGCACGACGTGGCCGCGGTAGAGCACGCTGCGGCTCACGCGGCGCGCTCCCCGGCCGCCAGCACTTGCGCCGCCGCGCGCACGCCGGCGCGGAAGCCATCCTCGTGGAACCCGAAGCCGGCGTAGGCGCCGGCGAAGTACACGCGGCGCACGCCCTGCAGCCGGGGCAGCGCGCGCTGCGCCGCCAGCGCCGCGAAGTCGAGCTGCGGGTGCGTGAAGTCGGTCCGGGCGACGACGTCCGCCGGCTCGCGGCGTGGATTGAGCGTGACCAGGCGCAGCGGCGCGGCCGGCAGGCCCTGCAGGCGGTTCATCCAGTAGGTCACCGCGACGCGCGCGTCGTCCCGATCGGCGACGTAGTTCCACGACGCCCACGCCGCGCGCTCGGCCGGCAGGAACGTGGCGTCGCCGTGCAGCACCGTCGGGTTCTGGCTGTACGCGAACCCGCCCAGCACCGCCCGCTCGTCGGCGGTGGGCGCGGCGAGGAGCGCGAGCGCGGTGTCGGCGTGTGTCGCGAGCACGGCGCGATCGAAGCGGCGTTCGCGCCCGTGCACGATCAGCGTCACGCCCGTACCGTCGCGGTGCACCGCCGCCACCGGGCTCGCCGTCTCGACGCGGACGCGCGCGCCGAACGCGCGCACGAGCGCGTCGACATAGGTCGCGCTGCCGCCGACGACCGTGCGCCACGGGTGTGGCCGGGTCGCGCGCAGCATCCCGTGCTGATCGAGGAACCGCAGCCACGTCTCCGCCGGGAACGCGCCGCAGCGCGCCGGCGCGAGCGACCACAAGGCCGCCGCCAGCGGCACGACGAAGCGCGCGCGCACCTCGGCGGACACGCGCCGCGCCGCCAGGTACTCGTCGAGCGTCGATCGTCGCGCTAGCTCGCCGCCGAGATCCGCGCGCCCCCGCGCGAGCAGCCGCACCACCGCGCCCAGGAACCGCCAGTGCGACGCGCGCGCGAGGTTCCTCGGCTGCGCGAACCAGCCGCGCGGCGACGCGCTCGACCACACCAGCGCGCCGTCGCCGTCGGGCACGCTGACCGAGAACGACATCGTCGTCTCGCGCGAGGCGACGCCGAGCTCGTCGAGCATCGCCGAGAACCCCGGGTAGCTCGGCCGCGAGAACACGATGAACCCGAGGTCCACGCCGCCGGGCCCGCCCGGAGACGGGCTCGGCGGCCCCAGCGAAACCGGGGCGTGCGTGTAGACGTGTCCCCCGAGCCGCGGCGCGGCCTCGAGCACCGTCACGTCGGCGCGGCCGGCCAGCGCGCGCGCACACGCGAGGCCGGCGATGCCGCTCCCGACGATGGCGACGCGCATCCCGCTGCGTATAGCACGAGTCATCGCGCCCACTTGCACGACACGCTGGAGCACCGGGAAGGCCGTGCCAGCTCCTGCCGTACTATGAGCGCCATGACCCAGCGCCGCGGCCAACGCCCCTCCGACGACGACCTCGATGTCGCGCACCGGCACCAGCCCGCGCCGGGCAAGACCGCGCGCACCGATGACCTGCCGGTGCAGCGCAAGGACAACGGCAGCACCAGCGACGCCGACGTGCAGGCGCGCGCCGCCGAGGGCGTACAGGGCAACGGCGGCCAGCTTCCGTTCATGGACGTGATCCAGCGATCGTTCGGTCGCCACGACATCGGCAGCACGCGCGCGCACACCGACGAGCACGCGCAGGCCGCGTCCGAGGCGATCGGCGCCCGTGCGTACGCGGTCGGCAACAACGTCGCCTTCGCCGGCGCACCCGATCTGCACACCGCGGCGCACGAGGCCGCCCACGTCGTCCAGCAGCGCGCCGGCGTCCACCTGAAGGGTGGCGTCGGCCAGGCCGGCGACGCGTACGAGCAGCACGCCGACGCGGTCGCGGATCTCGTCGTCCAGGGCAAGAGCGCCGAGGATCTCCTCGACACGATGTCCGGTCACAGCGGTGCGTCCGACATGGCGGTGCAGAAGGACGAGGCCGAGGACACGCGCCCGAAGAAGAAGGTGGGCAAGGCCTCGAAGGCGCGCCTCGACGCCGCGGCCAAGGCGATCTCGTACACCAAGAAGGTGATGTCGCAGGGCGCCGGCAACCAGTGGGAGGCGATCAAGGCCACCAACGCCAACTCGACCTTCCGCATGCAGGTCATGCGCGACGAGAACAACGAGTACTGGGACGTCGACCCCGAGCTCTGGGACGTCATCAGCGCCAACCCGGCCGCGTTCACCGCCGCCAAGGCCGAGCTGATGGACGGCGGCGGCGGCGGCAACTGCGGCGAGCACGCCGACCTCGCGTTCGACTACCTGTGCGCGACCACGAGTGGCGACGAGGTCGCGGTGTCGCAGCAGAAGGGGTTCGATCACGCCTTCGTGATCATCGGCGCCATGAGCGAGGAGGACGAGCAGCTCGTCGTCTCCGATCCGTGGCCGACGCGCCCGGTCGCCGTCATGTGGACCGATCACTTCGCCCACTGCGATCGCAAGATCCTGCTCCGCCACCAGGTCGGCACCGCGAGCGGCAAGAGCCCGAAGGACGTCATCAAGAAGGGCCTCCGCCTCACGCCGGTCGGGCGCGCGACGATGCAGGCCAAGCTCTCCGACAAGGAGACCGACAAGCTGCTCAAGGACGGCCGTCAGGGCGACCACCCGTGGATCTGGAACCACCCGACCACGCCGGCGCGCGGCCACGACTACAACTATACGGAGTAGACTCGGCCCGAGATGGCCAGGTCGATCCTCGCGGCGCCGCTCTGCCTGGCGCTCCTGTCGTGCGGCTGTCCCACGAAGTCCGCCGTGCCCGCCCCGCAGGTCTCCGACGCACGCGAGCCGGCGCCCGCGCCCGTCGATGCACCGCCAACCCCCGTGTCCCTGGAAGACGCCATGACCAACAGCTTCGTCCCCGGTCCCGCGCTGTCGCCGTCCGAGCCGCTCCTCGCGTGGCTGGAGGCGAGCGCCCAGGGTGGTGAGCGCAAGCTCCTGCGCGTGCCGGTCGTCGTCAACTTCGCCAACCCCGGTCGCTTCTCGTTCGGCGTGTGCTGGATCGGGACCGAGCCGGCGAAGCCGGGCGAGTCGCCGCCGGCCGACGCCGTGCTGCTCAAGCTCGACGGCACGGGGCTGTCGGTGTCGCTGGTCGAGCAGGTGAAGCAGAAGTGCGGCGACAAGGCGCTCTCGTGCGCGCTCTGGCTCGACGGCCTCTGGGGCCCGCGCGTCGAGGGCGGGCCCGTTGCCCCGCCCCAGCCGGGGCCCCCGCGCCACCCGTTCGCGGTGGTCGAGGTCGGCGACGCCGTCGACGCGGCGACCGCGACGACCGGCTTCGTGAAGGGCTGATCGTCAGGGCCTCCAGAAGTCGGGGAGGATGAAGACACGGTGATCCCACCGGTGTTGCGACATCCACATCTGCAGGCTGGCGATGTCGCTCGCGGAGGTTCCACTGGTTCTCAGCCGATCCGCGAGCGCGTCGCCAAACTCGATCTCGGCGGCGAAGAGCTCACTCTCGCGGATCGCTGCGTCGATCGCCGGATCCTTGTCGTCGTCCCGATCGTCACCGAACGCCTTCCAGCACGCCACCATGCGAATGGCCGCGTAGAACTGCTCGATGACCGAGGGATGCTCCGTCGAGGACAGCGTCGACAGGACGCGTACGCCGTTCAGCCCGTTCACGAGACACATCGAGTAACCCGCGATCACCTCCATCCAGAACGAGCCGCCACCCTCGTCATAGTGGGGGACCGCTGCCAGCAGGGCGTCCTCGTCGATCGCGCCTCGAACCGCGTGCCCACGTAGTGTCAACCAGAGGCGGTTCCTGGCCTGCAAGAGAATCGAGCCTCCTTGCCACGGTTTCCCGTAGCCAAGGACCGAGACGGCGTGTGCCACGTCAGACCAGCGTTCCGCAAGACAGGCGTAGGCGAGCGCCTCGCTGGGCGTGTCCCCACGGAGCGCCGCGAGGAACGTCGCGAGATACTTGTCTCTGGCATTCACGGCTGATCAGCGCGACGGGTCGGGGAGGACCTTGCCGCGGAAGCGGATGGGCGCGTCGGGCGCGGTCTGGTGCGCGTCGCGCACGATGACGGCGAGGTCCAGCTCGCTGGTGGCGAGCGCGCGGTCGGCGTCGTCGGAGATCGGGATGATCGTGTCGATCTCCATCGTCGTCTTCGGCGGGACGTGGCCGATGTAGATGAAGCGCCCGTCGAGCTCCGGGTGCGGCGTGGTGACCGCCAGGCGGACGCCGTACGCGTCGCCGGGGCCGGCGTTCGACACCGGCAGCGCGAGGCGCACGCCGCGCTCGTCGTCGCGACGGACGCGCGACACCCGCAGCGTGCCGGCCGCGAGCCGCGGGACCTTGCGCAGCTCCTCGACGGTCGCGTCGACGCCGATCCGCCGGAAGTAGCCGTCGCGCGCGCCGGCGAGCGCGGCGGCGTCGAGCACGACCTCCATCGGCAGCGGGCCGCTCTCCTGCTCGATCGCGATGTCGAGGACCATCGCCGGGATCTGGCCGACGTCGAACGCGTCGATGAACTGGAACGGCGACACCGCGAAGTAGCCGTCGGCGTCGATCGCGCCGACCACGCGCAGGCCGCTCCACGACACGACGGCGCGCTTGCCGGGCAGCGGCCGGGTGCCGCAGTCGTCCTCACCCGCCGGCGTGCGAACCTCCTTCACGTCGGTGGGGACGCGCGCGGTCGAGTTGCCGACGAGCGGGCCGATCGCGAACGGCAGCCCGACGGCGAGGCCGGCGACGCCGAGGTACGGCAGCGGCGAGCCGGCGGCGTCCTCGCCGGCGAGGCCGGCGGCGGTGGCGACGCCGCCCGCCGACGCGGCGATCACGCCGACGACGAGGGTGGCGATGTTGGGCCGCTTGCGCTCGACGTCGAAGCCGGCGAGCTCGGTGACGTTCACCATCCGGCAGACGAAGGGCAGGACGAAGCGAAAGCGACCGTCCTCGCTCACCTCCATCGACGGCGGCAGCGCGCGCGGGTCGGCGTCGGGCGCGCGCTCGCGCCGGGTCTCGCCGCGGCGCGTCTCCTGGTAGCGCGTCGTCACGTGACACGCGCTCATGACGGTCGTCACGGCGACGACCATCGCCTTCGTGCGCTTCACCCTGATACGCTATCACGCATGATGCGGTACCTCTCGTTGGCCTGGGCGCTGGTCGTGATGAGCGCGTGTGGTGGTGACGACATCTCGGTCGATGTTCCTCCCGAGTGCAACCCGCTGCAGGGCGGGGCGTGCCTGGCGCCGTGGCCGCCGATGACGTACGAGACGCCCGATGCGGCCTCGCCGACCGGCTATCGCCTCGAGGTTCCTCCCGGCGTGATCCCGCCCGGCGCCAGCGGGATGCCGTTCGACCCGACGCGCTTCAACGGGCGCAGCGGCTACTCGCCGGCGACGCAGATCATCGCCCACTTCGGGGTGCCGATCGCCAGCGCCAACCTGGCGGGGCTCGACGACATGGGCCGCAGCGTGACCGACGCGAGCCCGACCCTTCTCTTCGACGTCGACCAGGGCGTGCTCGTGCCGCACCTCGCCGAGGTCGACGTCAACCTCACGGAGGGCCAGCTCGACCGCCAGGCGCTCTACCTGCGACCGGCGACGCGGCTCCGCGGTGGCGCCGCCTACATCGTCGCGATCAAGAAGACGCTCAAGGCCGCCGACGGCAGCGACGTCCCGGTGCCGGACGGCTTCCGCGCCATCGTCGAGGGCAAGGCGACGTCGAACGCGCGGCTCGAGGCGATGCGCGCCCGGTTCGACGACGTCATCTTCCCGGCGCTCGAGGCCCAGGGGATCGCCAGGGGCGACCTCCTGCTCGCGTGGCAGTTCCACACCGCCACCGACGACGAGATGCGCCGCGACCTCCTCGCCGCGCGCGACGCGGCGGCGACCTTCCAGGGCGACGGCGGCGCCAACCTCCAGCTCCACGACATCGAGATCGAGGCCAACCCGCGCCCCGGCATCGCCAAGAAGGTGCTCTTCCGCTTCGACTCGCCCAGCGTGCGCGACGAGAACGGCCTCCTCCGCGACGCGAGCGGCGTGCCCGAGGTGCGCGGCACGACGACGACCCGCGGCGTCGCGCTCGTGCCCGAGTGCGCGACCACGGGGTTCAAGGCGCCGATCACGATCTTCGGCCACGGCTTCTTCGGCGGCATCGAGGAGACCGGCGGTGGTTACCTGCAGGCGTTCGCGGTGCGCACCTGCCGCATCATCATCGGCACCGACTGGCGCGGCATGTCGCGCGAGGACTCCGCCGAGGTGGTGCTGGCGCTCGGCGACCTGCAGCGCGGGCAGCCGTTCGGCGAGCGCATCGTGCAGGGCATGATCGATGTCGAGGCGCTGGCGGCGCTGGCGAAGACCAAGATCGCCACGCAGATCCTGACCGACGGCGCCGGCGAGAGCGTCGCCGACACCGACGCCGAGCTGACGTTCTACGGCATCTCGCAGGGCTCGATCCTCGGCTCGACCCTGTTCGCGATCGATCCGGTGATGACCCGGGCGGCCCTCCACGTCGGCGGCGCCAACTGGAGCGTGCTCTTCGAGCGCTCGACCAACTGGGCGGTGCTCAGCCTCCCGTTCAAGGGCAGCTACCCCGACCCGCTGCTCCAGACGATGCTCCAGCAGGTGCTGCAGATGGGCCTCGACGTGATCGACCCGATCCACTGGGCGCCGCTCGCCGGCGGGCCCGGGACCGCCCGCAAGCAGTTCCTCCTGCACGCGTCGATCGGCGACGCGCAGGTGACCAACCTCGCCACGTACCTGCAGGCGCGCACGATGGGCATCCCGCTGCTGGGCCCGTCGGTGGAGACCCCGTACGGCCTGAGCATGGCCACCGGTCTGCCCAGCTCGGCGCTCATGATCGTCGACGAGCAGCCCACGCCGATGCCACCGACCACGAACCTGCTCAACGACATGGGCAACGTGGCGCACGACAACGCCCGCCGCCGCGAGGCGGTGATCGATCAGATCAACGCATTCTTCGTGGACGGCGTCATCACCAACACGTGCCGCGGGCCGTGCGATTGCCCCTCCGGCGCGTGCGGCGCCATCGTGCAATGACGGGCGCGCGCGTCGCGATCCCGACGCCACGAGGCGAGATCGCCGGCCTGCACGTCACGCCGCGCGACGCGGCGTGGCTCTACGTCTTCGGCCATGGCGCCGGCGCGGGCATGTCGCACCGCTTCATGGAGGACATGGCGGCGGCGCTGGCGGCGCGCGCCATCGCGACCCTCCGCTGGGAGCAGCCGGCCATGACCGCGGGGCGGCGCCGCCCCGATCCGCCCGCCGTGGTCGAGGAGCTCGCGCGCGCCGCCTGCAGCTTCGCCCGCGCGCTCGCGCCCGGGATGCGGCTGTGCGCGGGCGGCAAGAGCATGGGCGGCCGCATGACCTCGCAGGCCCAGGCGAAGGCGGCGATGGACGGCGTCGCCGCCCTGGTCTTCCTCGGGTTCCCGCTCCATCCGGCGGGCGCGCCGGCGACCGAGCGCGCGCGGCACCTCGCGACGGTGACGGTGCCCATGCTCTTCATCTCCGGCACCAGGGACGACCTGGCGACGCCGTCGCTCCTGCGCCCGGTCGTCGCCGCGCTCCCGGGCGCGCGTCTCGTCGAGCTCGAGGGCGCGGACCACGGCCTCGACGTGCCGAAGAAGGCCGGCTTCGATCCGATCGCACGCGCGGCCGACGAGGTCGTGACGTTTCTCCACAGGCTGTGACCCTGAGCGAGCGCAGCGAGTCGAAGGGCCGCTCCGGATCTCTCCCGCGCGCGATTCCTTGACACGGTCGATCGCGACGAGGAAACATGGCCTCGTGTGGTCGAGCTACTCGGCGCGGCATGCCGCGCAGCTCATCGGGCTGCCGGAGTCGGCGGTCCGTAGCTGCGTGCGCGCCGGGTTGATCGGTGTCGGCGGCGCCGGCGCCAGCGGCGAGCCCGGCGCCGCGCCCGAGCTGCCGCTGCGCCTCACGTTCCGCGACCTCTCGGCGCTGCGCGCGCTCAAGTCGCTGGTCGCCGCCGGCGTGCCGCTCGCCCGCGCGCGCCGCGAGCTCGCCGACATCGCGCGCCGGCTGCCCGCCGGCACCTCGCTCGCCGAGCTGCCGCTCGAGGCCCGCGACGGCCACATCTGGATCCGCGGCGAGTCGGCGCCCCTGGCCGGCCAGCTGCCGCTGCCGTTCTCGCCGGTGCCGCCGCCACCCGCCGGCGAGCTGCGGGATCTGCCGGCGCGTCCGGTCGAGCCGCCGGCGCCGGCGCCCGCCCTCACCGCGGACGACTGGTTCGAGCGTGCGCTGGCGCTCGAGGAGTCGGATCCGCCCGCGGCGATCGACGCCTACCGCCGCAGCCTGCGCCTGCGCCCCGACTGCGTCGAGGCGTGGATCAACCTCGGGCGCCTGCACGCCGAGGGCGGTGAACCCGACGCCGCGACCGAGTGCTTCTCGACCGCCGTGAAGCTCGATCCCGCCGACGCCACCGCGGTCTACAACCTCGGCGTCGTCGCCCAGGACGCAGGTCGCGAGCAGGACGCGATCTACCTCTACGGTCGCGCGCTCGAGCTCGATCCGGGGCTGGCGGAGGCGCATTACAACCTCGCGACGCTGTTCGATCAGAGCGGAGATTCGCGGGCGGCCATACGCCACATCAACGAGTACCGTAAGCTCACGAAGTGAGCGAAGCGCAGCCGCCGCGTCTCCCGCGGGTCGTCCTCACCGTCCTCTGCATCGCGGCGGTGCTCGTCCTGCTGCCGTTCTGGACGCCGATCGTGCTCTCGATCTGGGTCGCCGATCTCCTGCGCTCGATGGTCCCGGGGCTCACCCGGCTCACCGGCCGCACGCAGCGCGCGGCGGCGCTCCTGACCGTCCTGCTCGTCTGCTTGATCCTCGTCCCGGTGGGGCTCGTCGCGATCAGCCTCATCGGCGATGCGATCGACCTCGCGGAGAGGCTCGCGGCCTCGCCCGAGCTGCGCACGCTGTTCGAGAAGCTGGTGACGAACGGCGAGACCACGTCCGACGGCAAGCCGGCGGCCCCGGACCCGATCGCGCTGGTGATGCAGCACGGCAACCGCGCGTGGGACGTCCTGACGATGGTGTTCGCGGCCGCCGCCAAGGCGATCATCGGCCTCTTCATCTTCATCACCAGCACGTACGTCGTGCTCGCCGACGGTCCCGCGGCCTACCACTGGCTCGAGCGCCACTCGCCGCTGGCGCCACGCATCCTCAAGCGCTTCGGCGGCGCGTTCCTCGAGACCGGGCGCGGCCTCTTCATCGGCGTCGGTGGCGCCGGCCTCGCGCAGGCAGTGGTGGCGACGGTCGCCTACCTGGTCATCGGCGTGCCCGAGCCCTTCGTCCTCGGCCTGCTCACCCTGGCCGCCTCGGTCGTTCCGTCGGTCGGCACCGCCCTCGTGTGGGTGCCCGTCGCGATCGGCCTCGCGCTCACCGGCCGCACCGACGCGGCGATCGGCCTCACCGTCGTCGGCGTCGCCGTGATCGGCACGCTCGACAACGTCATCCGTCCCTACATCGCGAGGTGGGGCAAGCTCCACCTGCCCGCGCACCTCATCATGGTCTCGATGTTCGGCGGCCTCGCCCTCGTCGGCGCCGCCGGCATCATCCTCGGCCCGCTCGCCTTGCGCCTCGCCCGCGAGGCGATCGAGATCGCGCACGAGGAACAACACGGCGCGCCGCCCGACCTCCCGGGGTAGCCCGTCGGGCTCAGTGGAGGTCGGGGCCGTGATCGATCTCGTGGTGGCCGTCGACCACCTCGGGCGCGTCACCCGCGTGGGTCGCGCCGGGCTTGCGGATGAAGTCCGAGCCCGTCGTCAGATCGACGTGGAAGTGGTTGCGGTGCGCGTCGTTGTAGTTGGGCGTGAGCACGATGTTCCAGACCTGGTCGGCCTTGATCGCGCAGATGAGCTCGTGCAGGAACGCGTCCTTCTCGTTGGACGTGGCGGCCTCGCACGTGCGCTCCGTCGACGGATCGATCACCCAGTCGTCGTTGACCGAGTAGAACGTGCCCTGGGTATCCTCGAAGCCGGCGAGGTCGATGCCCTTGGCGTACGCGTGCTGGGAGATGCCGTTGGGGCAATCGGGCGGCGTGCCGCCGCCGATGCAGCGGTAGTTGTAGACGCCGATGTCGGCGACCTCGACCACGCCGCGCGACCGCATGTGCGGCGCGGCGAGCACGAGCGAGCGCGCGAGCGTGCAGTCCATGAAGAAGGTCGCGCGCGGCGTGGTGTTGGCCGAGTAGCGGTAGACCATGCCGTTGATCGGCGTCGTGACCGTCACGGGATCGGACACGCCCGCGTTCATCGGACCGACGGTGTACGTGACGCCGTACAGATCGAGCCACTCGCGGCAGGTGGCGACCGTCGGGTCGCCGACCGTCACGTCGACGGTGGCGGTCGCGAGCGCGGTGCCGGCGCTGTCCTTGGCGGTGGCGGTGAGCGTGACCGCGCCGGCGTCGACGAGGAGGAACTGGCCGCGGCCCGACGCGTCGATGGTGCCGAGCGCGAGGTCGCCGGCGGCGAGCTCGATGGTCGCGGGCGAGCCGGTGACGGCGAGCTCGACGTCGACGGTCGCGGCGCGCCAGCCGTCCTGCGGCTCGAGCGTGTCGCGCACGAACGTCGCGCTGGCCGCCGGCGTCACGAACGCCAGCGTGACGCTGCCGCTCGTGCCGTCGTCGTCGCCGCCGTCGATGGTGCCCGTGCACCCGGCGACGCAAACGACGACGAGTGACAGCGCGATTCCCCCGAGCTCGCGAAGCAACATTGCGCCGGATTCAACCGAACGCGGGTTCAACGGTCAAGACAAAAGGTCGGACCACCGAGTCTGCACACAGTCGTGTGCAGCGGCGACGCCCGTAGTCATCAGCAGGGCGATGCGCAAGTCGTCGAGATCAAATAAAGAATCGGTGGCATCGGCATTGCTGAACGAGGTGGCCATGCGACGAGCCACCCTCCTCCTCGTGATGCTCGCGGGCTGCGCCACCGACGTGGTGGTCGATGACGAGACGGGAGGGACCGGGCACGACGAGGACGAGGAGCACGTCGACCACGACGTCTTCCTCCGCGATCCGGACGTGCCCGATCGCTTCCTCTTCGCCGCGGGTACGACCGTCGGCCAGGTCGCGCGCACCGCGTGCAGCACCGCCGGCGTGCGCCCGCTGTCGGAGCAGCTCCTCGCCGAGGTCGAGTGCCTGCGCCCGGGCACGCTCTCGCGCATCGACAACATCGCCAACGTGAGCCTCGGCGCCGGCGCGCTGCCCAAGATGAACAGCGCCGCGGCGACCGCGCTGCGCAACACGGTCGCCGGCGGCGGCACGATGAGCGTCTCGTCGACCACTCGCGCCACCGCGCAGCAGTACGTCCTCCACTACTGGTACGCGAACGGGCGCTGCACCAGCGTGGTGTCGCTCGCCGCCAGGCCGGGTCGCAGCAACCACGAGTCGGGCGTGGCGCTCGACGTGCCCGCGTACGGGACGTGGAAGAGCCGCCTCACCGCACGCGGCTTCACGTGGCTCGGGTCGAGCGACCCGGTCCACTTCGACTACCGCGGCTCCGGTGCGGTCGACATCCGCCCGCTGGCGGTGAAGGCGTTCCAGCGCCTGTGGAACCGCAACCACCCGAACGATCGGATCGCCGAGGACGGCGTCTGGGGTAACGCCACCGCGTCGCGGATGGATCGCTCGCCCGCCGGCGGCTTCGCGATCGGGCCGCAGTGCGGCGCCACGCCGCCGCCGCCGAACACGCCGCCGCCGCCGCCGCCGCCCTCGACCGCGACCCTCACCGGCGTCATCTACGAGGGCACCAGCACCTCGGCGCGTATCGCCGGCGCGCGCGTCGCCTTGAGCAACGGCCGCACGACGACCGCATCGTCGACGGGCGTGTACGAGTTCACCGGGCTCGCGCCTGGCACGGTCACGATCACCGTGACCGCCGCCGGCTTCCGCGCCGCCTCGGCGACGCGCACGCTCGCCGCCGGCACCGAGAACTGGGGCAGCGTGAGCCTCACGCGCGGCGGCGCCACCGGGTCGCTCATCGGCGTCGTCTACCGCGGCACCGACACCAGCGCGCGCATCGCGGGCGCGACGGTGCGCCTCGGCACCGGGCAGACGGCGACCTCCGACGCCAGCGGCGTCTACCGCTTCACCTCGGTGGGTGAGGGCGCGGTCAACATCACGGCGTCGGCGTCCGGCTACCTGGCGAAGACGATCACCCGCACGATCGCGCCGGGCACGGAGAACTGGGGCTCGGTCGGGCTCGCGCAGGGCCAGGCGCTCGAGAGCCAGTGCGGCGGCGTCTCCTTCGCCGGCGAGTGCGACGGCAACGTCGTCTCCTACTGCAGCGAGGGCGAGCTCGTCACCGTCGACTGCGGCGCGTATGGCCTGACCTGCGGCTGGAACGGCGACGAGGGCTACAACGACTGTCGCTGAGACGCGCGCCGGGGCTACCCTCGGGAATGCGCCGCCGAGACCGGCGGTTCTGCCGTGACCCTTGGGACGCACGCCGCTGCACCGCCTCGTCGACGTGCGCCCGGGCGAGGGCGCCGCGGTGGCGTGGGCGGCGATCGCGTTCTTCGCGATCCTGGCCTCGTACTTCGTCTTGCGCCCGGTGCGCGACGCCTTCGTCCTCGACGGTGACCCCGCGTTCATCCCGTGGCTGTGGACCGCGACCTTCATCGCGATGACGGTGATCGCAGGGCCGTGGGGCGCGCTGGTCGCGCGCCTGCCGCGGTCGCGCTTCATCCCCATCGTCTACCGCGCGTTCGCGGTGCAGCTCCTCGCCTTCGCGGCGCTCGTCCACTGGGAGCTCGCGCCGCTCGCCGTCGGCCGCGTGTTCTACGTCTGGCTCTCGGTCTTCAACCTGTTCGTCGTGTCGGTGTTCTGGAGCCTGTGCGCGGACGTCGCCCGCCCCGAGCAGGGCCGGCGCCTGTTCGGCCCGATCGCCGCCGGTGGTACCGCGGGCGCGCTTGCGGGACCGATCCTGACGCGCACGCTGGTCGAGCACGTCGGGCTCCCGGTGCTGATGCTGGTCGCCGTCGCGCTGCTCGAGATCGCGGTCTGGTGTGCGTTCGCGCTCGACCGCGCCGCGCGGCGCATGCCGGCGCCGACGGCGACACCGACCGAGGACCACGCGGCTCGCCCGATCGGCGGCTCGTCGTGGGAGGGGCTCGGCCGCATCGCGCGCTCGACGTACCTGAGCGGCATCGCGGTCTACGCGCTGTGCGCCGCGACGCTGGCGACGTACGTGTACCTGCGCCAGGCCGGCATCGTGAAGGCGGCGCTGCCCGATCGCGCGGCGCGCACCGTGTTCTTCGCCGACGTCGATCTGTGGACCGGCGTCGCGACGCTCGCCATCCAGGTGCTGCTCACGGCGCGGCTCATGCGCTGGATCGGTGTCGGCGCCGTGCTCGCGCTCCTGCCCGTCGCGCAGGGCGTGGGCGCGTTCGTGCTCGACCAGTGGCCGACGCTCACCGTCGCGATCGCGGTCTCGGCGAGCGGGCGCGCCATCACCCATGCGCTGTCGCGCCCCGGCCGCGAGCTCCTGTTCACGGCCGTCCCGCGCGCCGACAAGTACAAGGCCAAGAACGTCATCGACACCCTCATCTACCGCTTCGGCGACTTCGGCTCGGCGTGGCTGTTCCACGGCCTCACGCTGGCGGGGATCGCCGCCGTCGTCGTCGCGGTACCCGTCGCCGCCGCGTGGGTGATGCTCGCCGTCGTCCTCGGCGCGGGCCATCGCCGGCGGACGTCGCCTATGTCATGATCGGTGGCAGCCACGCGGCGCGATCCTCGGGGATCGCGTCGTAGATCTCCTGCACGACCGGCGCGGCGAAGGTCTCGGCGCCCTCGCCCCCGAGGGTCGCGACGAGGGCGTCGTGCCGCGGATCGAGGACGCCGCCGGCGCCGCGCGCGTGACGCGTCAGCGCGAGCATCGAGACGAACGCCTCGGGTGCGCCGTGGCGATCGGTCGTCGTCGACGCGGCGAGGGCCTCGGCGGCGCGACGTCCGGCGTCGCCCATCGCCAGCGATGCGTCGGCCATCCAGCCGTAGAAGCGCGTGCGGTGGGCCACGTTGTTGCGGGTGCGCGGGGTCCCCGCCTCCGCGAAGGTGAGCGCGTGCGCCGCGTGCAGATCGTACGCGTCACCGCGCGCGATCTCCTCCCACGCCGCGAGCGCGGCCCCGGGTGGGAGCGCAGCGAAGGCCGCGAGGACCTCGCCGTGATCGGCGTGGCCGCTCGCCACGTCGGCGACCGCGTTCCAGAGCGGGATGCGTTGCCCACCGACCATCACCGCGACGTCGCTCGGTCCCGGCGGCCCGGCGAGGAACCGCCGGTTGTGCTCCGGCCTGGAGAACAGGCCGCTGTACTGCAAGTCGTGACCGCTGCCGCTGGCGAGCGCGTGCTCGAGCCACGCGGCCTGCGCGTCGGTGAGCTGCGCGCGCCGGAGCTTGGGATAAGGCTGCCATTCCGGGAACGGCGGCGGCGCGGGCTTTGCGGGCGTCGCCCGCGCAGGCCTCGGGCCTCGGGCCTCGGGCCTCGGCCGGAGGGCCTCGGGCT